>JAABUL010000815.1_pt1 | contig 64645 bp, 9 predicted proteins | sample 5559151 | NCBI WGS metagenome assembly JAABUL01 (sample SAMN10711876, study PRJNA513368) | rock metagenome | isolation source: Antarctica rocks | place: Antarctica: Victoria Land, Pudding Butte sud
AATACGCAATTAAAAGTATTATATATGCAACTATTTACATTTGTTTAGATATTGCTTTTGCAATAGAATATTTAAATTAATATCTTATTAATTTAACAAAACATTATAGTTAGATTTTAAAAATATTGTTTTAATATCTTTGCTTTATTGTTAACAAAAAACTAATATATAACAATAGTAAAAGTTTATATTTAGTAATATACTTTAACTTAGACTATGCATCTAATAAATTAAATTAAAAATTAATTCTTAAATATATATTTATAATAAACAAAAAATCGATTGTATAAATATTACGCAAGTAGAAGTTAATAACAATATCTATTATTAAAATTAAATATATAACTTTATCTATATATGCTAAAAAAAGTCTATAAATTATATAGATTCTAAAAAATACTAACTATGCAAAATACTTTAAAGATTTATTAAACTGTATAAATATTGTTAAAAACAAAATATACAAAATTGTATTTTCTATATAATTAATAGACAACAATTAAGCAACTTTAATATTTATTAAAAACGCTTATATTAATAATAAATTAAAATATATCGATATAATACTTTATTACATTAGAGATCTTTACAAAAATAATTGTATTTGTATTAATTTTGTTCGAAACACAAATATAATAATAGATAAATTAACAAAGTTATTGCTTAAAGACAAATTTAAGATCTTTATTAAACAACTCGAATTGATAGATTAGAAAATTAGTAAAAGCTAAAAAATACGTTATTATTAAATAGAAATATTGCGTAATACAACAACAATATATTTAAAGCTTGCAAATTATAATAGTAACAAATAAGTAATTAGAAAAGTTGTTTATCTATTTCTAATTAATTTGTTTAGCAAGTTAATTTAAATCTAAATTAATTTAACTTAAATAAGCTAGATTCAATTAAAACTAGCTTAGAAACTACAATATATTTTGCAATCTTTGTTGTTTATATATAATTATTTTCGATAGTACTAATAATTTACTACGTTGTTTGCTATATCTTTTAATAAATTATTTAATAAAAAATAATAGTATATTGTTGCAATAATAATAATGTTAATCTATATCTATTAATATTTTAAACAAACAACAACAATTATATTTTTAACAACAAAATATTAAATATATTTCTTGTTTTAACTAAAGTAGAAACGCATTAAATATTGTTATATAATATACAATATTAATTCGATATATTAGTTTTTAATACTTTTAATAACAAGATTTTAATAACAAAAAACACAATATAAATTTTAAATAATTAAAAATTTAATATATTGTTACAAGCTTATCAAAGCTATACTAGTAGTTTAGATTCTATATCTTTGAAACAAACTTATTATTATATTTAACATATTCGAGAAGCAAACATTCTTAAACAAATATTGCAAATAATTATACTTGCTATACTCGAAAAGCAAATAAGATAAACAATTAGTATTTTCTTAGTATATAGAAAACAAAATACAACTCTTTTATAAATTGTATTCAACTTATTATAGATTTTTACTTATTATTACTTTAATTTATCGAATCTCTCTTAAAGTTTATTAAATATAGAATTTGTCTATAGTTGCAAACTCTTGTTATTAAATAATTGCTTATATTGTCTAAAGATATTTACAAATCTCTTTAATAACACAATTTATCTTAATATCTTCGAAGAAAGTACTAGCATAATACTTTAAATATTCTAAAAATATCTATATTAAATTAACGCGCTTTTATCTCGAACACTAGCTTATTAATATTACGTCAATTATCAATTATAAGAAACAAGAAAATTAAAATCAACAAATCTAATATTTATTATAAGGATTGTATTAATCTAAAGAACTAATTTATACAAATAAATATCTATTTTATCTTTTATTTTGTTCTAGCAAATTAAAAGACAATTTTTGTATTAACATTTTTTAAAAAGAGAGTCTAATATTAGCTTAAATTAAACTTACAAAAATATTTAAAAAACAATAGCAAAAACTCTTGTACAATATTTATAAATTTCAATAACTTTAAGAAAAAGTTTTAAAAAATCTTTGAAATATTAAACAAGAAACAAATTGCAAAAAGAATAATTTAATATTTAACTTAACAAATCTTTGCAACAAACTATATTGCTAAACTTTAAAAATATATTAATCTAATTAAATAAAATAACATTGTACTTATAATAATATTTCAACAAAATCTTAAAAACAATTTAAAAAACAAAATTATATATAATAAGAGAACTTTTAACAATATATTTAATTTTATCGAAGTAGTTATTAATTTTAACAACAAACTATATAAAAAAGCTATAAAAAAATACAATTAATTTCGAAAAAGAGCAAGAATCTTCTTTAAATTAGTAATCAAATATTAATAAAAAGAAATTTTGTTTTAATTAAAAGTACAATAATTTTAATTATTGTAAATCTATATCTATAAAACTAGATTTTACTTAATAATATAAAAAAAAAACTTTAGAAAAAAACAAAATAACAAATTCTAAAAAATGTATTATTTATATAACAAATTAAATTACTTTGCAAAAGATTATTAATTATAAAACTTAATAAATTGTTAATAGATTAATATTATATTAAAAAAGATATTTAATAGTTAAAACAATATTAAAAAGCAAATTAATACAAAGACAAATATTCTTAAAATTAAATCGAACAACAACTACTATTTAATAGAAAACTTAAATTAATTATAGAAAGTTCTAGATAAAATATTATTAAATAAGATATTTATATTTACGCAAGAAATTAATTAAATATTTAATAACATTATAAAAGCAAAACAATTAAAAATATTATATCTTTATCTAGCAACAAATTTCGATAACAAATATAACTAAAAAAACTTTTACAAATATCTAGACAATATTACAAAACACTTTAAGATTTTAGTTGATTTATTAAAGAAACAATAAATAAATTAAATTGTAAATAAATATAAAAAAGCACTAGAAAGCGACGTTATTATAAAAAGAGAAATTTTTAATAAAATTAAACAACAACTAAGAAATATAAATTTATTTCAAAAAAAAATAAAGAAAGCAAAGAAATATACAATACTTAATTAAACAAAATACTATAACAATTTATATTAAATTTATTTAAAAAACAAAAAAGAAATTAATTAATTTTTTAAAAAATTAAAATTATTAACTTAGTATAGAAAGAAAGTTTAGCGCAAATAAATATTTAAAGTAGAAATTACAATATTAAAGCAAAGAAAAGTTTAAATTTTTTAATAAAAAATATATTAAAGAAATATAATATATTAGTTTAATAATAACAATTAAACTTAATAGTATATATATAATATTTTATTATACTAATTAAAATTAATAATTGTTAATTAATTGTAATAATTAATTTTAATACAATAAATAATTTTATAATTAAAGCTTTTGTTAAGAGAGAAGAGTACTTTATTTAAAAGAAGTCTAATATATACAATCTAATAATTGTAGATAAAAATTTATTATTTAACAAAGATAAAAAATAAATAAAGAAACAAAATTACTATTAATAGCTATTTAACAATATTACAAAAAACTAATATTTAATATAGTAAAAATAATTATTTATAATATTGTTTTAAAAATATTTTAATTAAAGCAATACAATTCAAAAGTTAACTAAAATATACAAATACTTAAATTTGTATAATATAATTATATAATTTATATTTAATCTATATATTAATAATATTTAATAAAAAATAAAAAATTAAATTAAAAAACAATTGCAAGCAACAAATTTATATTTTTGCAAAAAAACAATTTAACAAAGTTTAATTCGACAAATATTAACAAAGATTAATTAAACTATAAAATTAAAATAAATAAAAAAATTACAAATTTTCTAGAAATCTTAAATTATTTAGTATAATAAAGAAATTGTTAAAGTATATATTACAAATATACAACAATTAAAAGTATTTATTTTAAAAAAAAAATAATTACGTCTTTATAAAATATGTTTTATTTTTATTCGCAAAAAGAGAATTAATTCGAAATTAAAAAAATTCTATAACAAAAAAATTAAAAATATCTTATTAAATAAAAAAAATATTTTATTTTAAAAAATATATAAAAATTAAAAAAGAATCTTAATTGTTGCTAGAATCTTCTAAAGAAATTTTATTAAAATAAAGTATAAAAATAGTATCTTAATTTTAATTAATTAAAAGTTAAAATTGTTCAAACAATATATTAAATAGCAATCTAAAAATTTTTGTAACAAATTCGACAAAATATTGAAAGATATAACGAACAACGTAGTAAATTATTAGTATTATAGAAGATAATTATATACAAAAAGCAAAGATTGCAAGATATATTGTAGTCTTTAAGCTAGTTTTAATTGAGTCTAGCTTATCTTAATTAAGTTAATTTAAATTTGAGCTAACTTGCTAAGCAAATTAATCAAAAGTAGACGAACAACTCTTTAGATTGCTTACTTGCTACTATTACGATTTGCAAACTTTAAGTATATCGTTGTTGTATTGCGCAATACTCTTATTTAATAATAACGTGTCTATTAGCTTTTACTAATCTTTTAATTTATTAATTTAAGCTATTTAATAAAGATTTTAAACTTGTTATTAAGCAATAACTTTGTTAGTCTATTTGCTATTATATTTGCGCTTTGAACAAAACTAATGCAAATGCGATTACTTTTATAAAAATCTCTAATATAATAAAATATTACGTCGATATGCTTTAATCTATTATTAATATAAGCGTTTTTAATAAGTACTAGAATTGCTTAATTATCGTCTATTAATTGTATAAAAAATACAAATTTGTATATCTTATTCTTAACAATATCTATGCAATTTAATAAGTTTTTAAAATATTTTGCATAACTAATGTTTCTTAGAATCTATATAATTTATAAACTCTTCTTAGTATATATAAATAAAGTTATATATTCAGCTTTAATAATAGATATTGTTATTAATTTTTGTTTGTGTAATATTTATGCGATCGATTCTTTGCTTATTATAAATATATATTTAAGAATTAACTTTTAATTTAATCTATTAGATACGTAGTTTAAGTTAAAGTATATTACTAAATATAGACTCTTATTGTTGCTATATATTAGTCTTTTGTTAACAATAAAGCAAAGATATCGAAGCAATATCTTTAAAACTTAATTATAATGTTTTGTTAAATTGACAAAATATTAATTTAGACGTTCTATCGCGAAAGCAATATTTAGACAAATATAAATAACTATATATATAATACTTTCGATTGCATATTAATAATTTCTTTAATTAATTTGTTTGTCTTTTAATTTAATAAATTGAAAAGAATTGTATTTATTTATAAGCAATTTAGTTGAGCTACTTTTGTCGACAAGCATTTGTAGTCTATCGAGTATCTTGTTAATATAATAAAATTAATTTATATATAGAGTTTTGACTTTTCGATTGCGAATAATTTTAATATCAAAATTTTTTTTTGTTTTTTTTAAATTTTTTATCTTAAATATTTTTTGAAACTTGCGTTTGAATTAATTAACGTTACTTATTAATTGTATAGCAATAACAATATTGTTAATATAAAGTAAAAGTATAATACGTTATTTAAGATACAACAAAAGACAAGAGTTAGTATTGCATTGTTTAAAGTCTAGCTTAATAAATTCTTTAATACAACGCTTATATTAATTGCGAGCAACTTGTTTTAAATTATAAAAACTTCGAAAAATACGCAAATATTGCTTTAGAAATATATTTACTCTAGATAAAAATATTATATAAATTTTCTTCTTAAAAAAAGACTTAATAAAAATATTGTTAACATTTATTTAATAATATTTTAGATTTTCTAGTATAATAATAACAAAAAATATTTATAAGATATTAAATTTAACAATTAAAGCAAAAATATCTTTATAGTTAATTTCGAAAACTTATATAAAGTTTTTTGCAACTAATTTTATTTTAAGTTTCTTTAGTGTTTTATTTATATATATCTTTGCTTTAAATACTTATTTACTTGTTACAATATTAATCTTGCTCTTTATTATTTTACAAATATTGTTAATTTTGAAATTTTTAAAAGTTTGTATTAAAATGTTTAGTATTTTGTTAATTTTTATATTTTTCATTGCAACTACTAGCGATACTAAAGAAGCAAAAACTATCTTCGACGTAATTTTCTTTTTTACTAAATTTTGCTTCTTGCTTATTATATTTATTAATTTATTTATATTGATGTTTGCAACTCGTTAAGCAATTTAATTGCTATTAATACTTATTTCTTGCATAATTATCTTATTTTTGATTAATTTTATAATTGTCTCGTATAACAATTTAAATATTATAATAATTATATTTTTTAAATTAATTTTATGCTTTTGCATTATTTTAATACAAATATTGCAAAAAAGACTCTTTAAATATTACAAGAACTTAATATATTTATTGACTTAATTAAATTTAATAAGCTTTAAAAAAATAACTTTAAATTGTTAATTATATTTACAAATATTATTCGACTTTACTCTTAATATATCTTTTAAAACTTCTAGAAAAGTATAAGAGTTAATTTTTTAATTTAAATTCTTATCTTTATATTTCTTTTTTAACTTATTTATTATTTTAAATTACTTTTTATTTGCTTAGATAACAATAAACTTAATAAAATTCTCTATAAGCTTGTCGCAATATTAAGACAACTTAATAATTTTATACTAAAAAATAACTTTATACTTATTATAAAAATCTAAAAATTAATTTAAAAAATTAATAATATTAAGTTTATTAAAATGCAATACTTTTGACGTTCTTAAAAAAGATATAAAGATTACGTAATAATAAAATTTTACAATTTTTATAAAATTATCAAGTAAACTTGTTATTAATATAGATATATCAAAAAAAGTCTTGCAATCTTTTTATTATTTTAAGATATTATTTCTAAAAAAATAGTTTAATAATAAATAGTAAAAGTAACAACTACTAAATTAAAAAAATTAATAATAATAATTAATTCAAAAAATAATGTTTTTGATTTGCAAATCTCTTTCTTTTCTTTGTAAAAATATTAAAAAAAGATTTTCTTTTCTTTTTTCAACTTTGCGTTGTTTTTTTGTTTATTGTTTTTTTATTTTTTTAATTGTTTATAAGTAGATGTTCTTAATCTATTGCTTCTTTTAATTAGTTGTCGATTTACTATTAACAAATAACTTTGCGTTAAAGATTTGCTTCAATCTTTATTAAAAAGAGAATTTAAATAGCGTTTTTGCTTTTAAGCAAATAGATTAATTATATTATTAAGAAGTTTCTTTCAATAATATTACTATAGTTAGCGAGCAATTTATTGTTTTAACAATAAATATTAGTTGCAATTTTAATAAGATATTTTAATCTTTAAATCTACAACTTTTATTGCTATTTTTAATATTTCGACTTTGTTTCTTCTTTTTTTGCTTTTTAACTTAATAATATTCTAATTTTTAAATTGTTAATTTTGTGTTTTTGATTTTTGAAGTTTTTAATTCTAGTAATTTGTCAAAATTAACTTATTATCTATATTCTTTTTTTTGTGTTTTTAAGTTTTTAAATTCTTAAATTTCTAAGATTGTTTTTAGAGATACGTCGACAATTTGTTGTTCTAATATTTGTTATTATAATTAAATTCTCGCATTGAGCTTCAATGTAACGAAATAAAAATAAAATTCTAGTTAGTAGATAACTATAACAATAGAGACTTATCGCGATGTATATATAAATCGCACTATATAGTTTAATAGTGTATTAAGTAGCTAAGATTCTAAGATCTAAGTGGGAGAGATCGCATATATATTGCAAATAGGTTGCTAATACTAGTGGTAGACATTCTTAAGTCTATAGTCTAATATTATCTAATTATCTAGCTACAATATTAATTTAATTAAATAAATATTTAAAAAGTTAAATTTCAAATTTATTAAAATTTATATTTAAAAAAAAGATTAAATATTTTTTTAGAATTGAGTAAATTATAAATAAAGCAAATAAATTTGAAAAATTTACAAAATTAGAGAATTAAACTACTATATACTATCTATTAATTATAGATAAATTAATAGACAAGATATTGTATTTATTAAAATTATATAAAAACTAAAATACTTTATTAATATTTATTTGATTTTTTTTATCTTTATTAACAAAAGTATTTATTAAAATAAAATTATATTTTTAAGAACGTTATCAATTAAGTATTTTTAGACTTTTAAATTTGTTTTATAAAGCAACTATTTCTAAACTATAAATCTTAATTAATTTTTATCTATTGTTAATTTTTAAAGACAAGATTTACTAATATTTAAAAAGTAATTGTTCGACAAGTTCGACTATTAATTGTGTTAACAATATTAATTGCAAATTGTTTTTATAATTAAACAATATTAATATTATAAATACAAATATTACTATTTATTTATTGTCGAATATTTTTTTTGCAATTATTATTAAAAAATTTAAGAATTTTGCTAGTAATAAAATCGAGATTTATTGTATTATAAATTGTTAAATTGTTAATCTAAATATATTAATCGAACAACTTAACAAAATTACTTTTATATTAAATTAATTTACTAATAAACAAAAATAAGTATACAATATAACAATTAAGATCTAGAAAATATTAATAAATAAATATATATAAAAAACTCGATTTATAACAAAAGAGAAAGCAAAAGTTGTTTTAGATAGCAAATATTAATATTAAATTTAAATATTAAGAAAAGCAATTTGCAACTATTACAAAAGCAGGACAAGAAACAAACAAAGCGAGCACTAGACAAGTTGTAATAGATAGTTGAATTTATTCTCTATCTAGCTATGCGGAAATTTATCTTTACTTGTCGAGCTAGTTCTCTTAGGAACTAGCGCAACTTGTTAAGTAAAACTTGTCGAATAAAGCAATTTACTAGCTAGATATATAACAAATGTCTTTCTCGAAAAAAGAAGACAACGCTCTTGTTGATAATAATTAACAAAAACGTTTGTCGAGCAAATTTGTAATAATACGTCGATAAAACAACTAAAGTAGATCGCGAAAATAAAAAAAAACAATTAGTCTTTAAATTCTTAACTTTTAATTTATCTACAAATTAGTCGATTTATTTATTATTTATTGACTTGTAATAATATGTTAATTAAACAACAATCAAAGCAAGATCTTATCTATCGACAAATGCTTATTAAATTATGTATTGTAATTTTTTGAACAACAAGCAATTTATTTTTGTGCTATTATTATTATTTGCATTCTTATTTTTCTCGATTTTTCTCTTATTGTATTTGATAAGTGCGACAAATTAATTTTTTCTAATAATTAGCAAATTGTAGAACTTAGAAAATTGTTCTTAATAAGTCTTTTTAAAGACTTTAATATAGATGTTGTGCATATATCAACTAATAAGATACACATTACTTTGTATAATTTGTTTGCTTCTAAGAATTAAAGCTAGCAAATTTAACAATTTTTAAGCAAATTTAACAATTCTATTTAGAACAATATCTTTGTATATTTTTGTAGTATTATTGTTTTGTGTTATTAAACTACTTATTGCAATAACTTCGAATCTTGCATTAATTTCTTAAAATTTATTGTATAATTTGTTAATTAAAGTATTAATAATTTTAAAGATTTTTATAATCTCGATTTCTATAGAATTAGAGCAAGTAGAGATTGTAATTTTTGCATTATTTGTCGACATATTGCGCAAAAAAAATAGCAAGACAAAAATCTATTATCGCAATCTCTCTTTATTGTTTATTAAAAAAATACTTACTTTTTGTTTCAAAGAGGACTTGTTATTCTTTGCGTTGTTTTGCAAACGCATATATACTAATCTACTAAACAATTAATTTTAATTTTGTTATTAAAAAGATTAACAAGTTTGTAATACTTATTCAATTTGTAATTAAAATCAAAAATACGTATTATCTTCTTTTTTGTATATATTTTAACAAGTATAGATGCGTTAAGTACTGTTTGTAACTTTTGTTCAACTAAATTGATAATCTTTTTTAGTTAAGATTTACTTTTAATAATTTTAAATCTAAATTTAACAAACTTAATACAAACAAAATCGATATAGAAACTATTGTAGCTTATTAGAATTATTTAATTTACAATATTTTGTATATAAATTTGTAGAAACTTCTTAATTATAAATAAGATTAATACAAATTTTGTTGTTGTATAAATTTTGCTTTTTATTAGATTTATAGCTACGCTGTCGATCTTTGTTGTACAATAGCTAGCATTTAATACAATAAATATAATATCAATCTCTTTGTTGTATAATTAATATTTTTGTTTATAGATTAATATGTAAAGCAATTCTTTGTATTTTATAATTGCAAAAATATCGAATAACTTGCAAGATATTTGTAAATTGTTATTAATATTAAAAATTGCTAGTTATAATTAATCTCTTTTGTTAATCTTAATTTTAACAAGAATTACGCAAACAATATTAAAATTAATTAGCGCAATAAAAGTCTAAGATTAGATTGTCTTATTATTGTTATTAACTAAATTAATAAGTTTGACGTTAAATTTAAATTAATTTAGAGCTAAATAATTATCTTTAATTGCTATCTTAAATACTTTACTTTTAAAAATAAGAAATTTTAATTCTTTTAAAAAAACATAGCAAATATATATTTTAATAGTAAAAAAATTGCTGCAATTCTTAAATTTGTTCTTAACAAATATTGAAAAAGCTTAAATATTTAAACAACTATAGTTAAGCAAATCTTTGCTGTTGTTATTATTCTAATCTTTGTTGTTTTTATCTTTAATAATTTTGTATTTAATATCTTTTTACTTAAAGTTAATAAAGATAACTTGCTTTTTAACTTTTTTAATTGCTATACTCTTTTAAATAACAAGTTGTTGTTTTTGCTTTTTAACTTAACAAGTTGCTACAACTTTCTAAATAGCAATTATAGATATATTAACAAACTTAAGAAATTTTATAATAATAATATAATACTTGACAAGTTAAGCAATCGATAAAGATAGTAAATAATGCGCAAACAAATAATAAATCTTCGCAATTTACTAAATTGTAAAATTAAATAAGTTATTAATTTTAAAGAAGAAATTATTAAATAAGTATTAATAGTATTTAAAATTATGCGTCTAGTAAATAGAATTTTGTTATCTAATCTTATTAGTATATTAATAAAAATATTAATTAATATTTATATTTTGTATTATTATTAATATAATATTGCAAAAATTATTTGTCTAGTATTGCTTAAGAAATTAAAAGTTATAATACAATAGCTTATTATAAGTCTCGATTTAAACTATATTAATAAAATTAAAAGTTTTTCGATTAATAATAGTTTGCTTGTTTAATGTCTTAATTTAACAAAAATATTTATTTTATAATTTTCGAAAACAATTACAATCTTGTTATAAAATCTTTTTAACTTTATTAATTAAAAAGTATTACAATACTATAAATGTAACTTCTTTAATTAAGTTTTTTATTACAATAAACTTTGTAGATTAATCAAAATATTGTATAGTATTATTAATAAAAATATTATACTTTATTTTGTATTTTTAGACAAGATCTTTAATCTTGTTTAGCAAATTCTTATTGTATTAATAATCGAATTTAGATCTATAGTTTTTTTAATAAATTAAGTATTTCGAGATAGATTTCTTGCGATTGTAATAACGAAGTTAATAATTAACAAGAAATTTAACTTTGTAAATATATTACTTGTTATTAAATTTTGTAACTAATTTAAAATAATTAGATTGCAAACAATTATAGAAATTGTCTTCTTTAAAAGTTAACTTTAGATTAATAATAAAAATAACTAAATAAATCTTTCAATTAATAAGCAAATTAAGTTTATAAACTAAATTATCTTTTTGTTCGAGAACTATAAAGAGATTAATTTGTTAAATAATTAACTTTGTTAACTTTACAAAAGACAAACTATAATTCTCGTACAAACAAAAAAAAACTTAATTGCTTACTTAAAGAGTTTAGAGTTAATAATATCTATTGTAAAGATTCTTTGTTATTATATTAATTTAGACAATTGCAATTTTACTTTTTGTTATATTTATTAATTTTCTTTTAAGTTAATTCTCTTTTTGCTTATTAAATTTAAAAAGAGTTAAAAAATCTTAAGTTTTAAATCTTATAATTATTTTATTTAACAAAAGATTAATAAAGAAACTAAATAAATTGTTTAATTATATTCGAAAAATTAAAAGAAAAAATACTTAATTAAGTTTAAGATTGTTTGTTATTATATAGCAAAAAATAAGCTTTATTGTTTAATTAATTTTTTTGCTTTAATTATTAATTTAAGAATAATATATAGCAAAGATTAGAAAGTTAATATCGAGTTTCTTAAATACAATACATTAAAATTCGAACAAAAACCTTTTATCGCAATTGTATATAAAAGTCTTCGATATTTTTTAGTTTGCAAATTTGTTTATTATTATACTAGTTTAGTTCTTAGCAACATACATATTTTTATCGATTATAATTATTACTTTTTTAAAAAACTTATATGTCGCAATAAATGCAACGTTTATATTTTGTTTATTTAATAGAATTAATATAAAATCGAAACTTATTATATAGAAAAGTATTAAAAAACTAGTAATAAAATTTAAAATATTATACAATTAATAATACTTTATTTAAGAGAGATTGTATTTTCGACAATATATTACGTAACGTTGTAGACAATTGCTTAATTTGCAAAAGTAAAAATTAATAAAAATTGTCTTATATAAACAAGTAAAGTCGATGTAATAATTCTTGTTATATACTTAAATAAAAATCTCTTTTTTAAATTTCTTTAATAGATAAAGTCTCTTTTGATTAACATAGTTTGTATAGTATAGCAATCTATTTTTTACAAAGAATTGTATACTTAACAATATAACAAACCTTTAAATAATATTTATAATTTTTGTTTATTTAACAAATTTAATATAAATATCGAACAATTGTTTTTTAAAATTAGCGCTTATTTCTATTAAGTAAACATAAAAGAATATTGCTTTATTAAAGATTGTTTGTGCAATTAGATTTTTCTTTTTCTTAAAAATTTATTTAACAAGTCTATTTATTTTTAAGATTTTAATCTTAGATACAAAAGTATTAACTTTGTTAAGTTTTTCAATATTATTTGCTTTTTTCTTGTCAATTAATACTAGTAGTTAAAACGAAATATTAAATATTATATTTAGACAACTTGTTTTGTATTAAATGTTAAAATTAAATTGCAAAAGATATTGTAATATATATATAAGTCTAAGATTAAACTTATTTATAACAAATAACAACAAAATTGTTTACTTAATAATATTAAATATAGTCGAATAATTTGTATAGACAATAATTAATTACTTAAAAGTCTTAATTAAATATTTTGTCTTTTTAATTGTTTAAATTAAGCAAGCAATCTTTAGTTTTATTAATCAATAATAAGACTCAACAATACTTAATATTTTAAACAAAAATAATATATATTAGATATTAGATTTTCAAAAGTTATTGTTAATAGAATTGTCTTTAACGTAATATATTTTAATTTTGTATTTTTGTTTTTTTGTTGCGTCAAATTTTATAAACAAACAACAATTAATATTAAAGTAAATAAGAGAATTCGACGTTGTAAAAGTATACTAAAATTAATAAAAAAAGCTTAACAAATTTAATAATTGCTTAATAGAAGTATTTCGAAAATATATTTTACACTTTTGATTGTTTTGCGCAAGTAAACTCTTAAGCAATTGTGTTTTCTTTTGTTGCAACAAGTCGACGAATTGTATATATTAAACAATTTTGTTATATTAATAATTAACAAGATCTAAATACATTTTTAACGCTCTAAGATTTTTGAAGAATTAAATAGTCTTAATTGCAACAATTTGTTTGTTAATAATAGATAAATTAAAGATATTAATTTTTTGTTTAAGTAAAGTAATACTAAAATAGTTAAGATAAATCTTTATAAAACTTAATATAATCTAAAGCTTAACAAACTTAATAAAAGATTTTGTAAATAATTAAAATAATTTGTAAAAAATTTAAAGAAAGTAACAATATTATTAATATATATTTTGTAGAACTTGTATAGAAGTCGCAATTGTTTATTTATTATTTGTTATATATAAGTTAAGAAGTTTTTAAATTTTATAACAACAACGTTAAATTGGTTCTTATTTTAATAAATAATAAACAAAAACTTGTAACAATCTTGTTCGACTATTATAAACTAAAGAAAGAAAATAAAATTATTTATTAAATTTATATAATTGTAGCTTTTTAATTGTGCTATAATATTGCTTTGTATAAATATTAAGTAATTATTAATAATTATTAATTTGTTTAAATTTTTAATATTTGTAACTACTTAATACTTTCTAGCAAATTAATTATTAGAGTTTTTAATTATATATTAAATAACAAAAATTAAGAAATCAAAAGAAGTTAATTGCGTAGACTACTTTATTTTTCTTTGTTAATAAAACTTGTCGAATTTCTTATTAATTATCTTTTTGTCTTGTTTGCTTAACATATAGACTTTTTGTATTATTTTAAAAGCTATTGTAGAGTTTTAATCGTTATCTAGTAAAACAATTATTTAGTTGTCTTTTGTTAACTTAACAATTCTATTATTGTTCTTTCAAAAAACAACGAATTTATCGACAAAAATACAAAGTTCGATTATCTCGATTAATAAGCTACAAATATATATATTATTAAATAAGATTATTTAATATTTGTTTAACAATATTTTTACTTTTATGTTATTCTTAGCAATTTAATTATGTTTGTCGAAATTAATTTAATAGTATTTTTGCTCTTCGAACTTAATTAAATAGTTAAGATTTGTTAATTTATAGACGATAATTAACAAAGAGCTTTTGTTGCGTATATAAATTGTTAACAATAAAATATTTATTACGTATATATAAATATTAATAAGATTTAACTTAAACAAGAAATTACAATTTAATAGAAATTAATTAATTTAAACAAATATGTTACCAATATTGTCTGCATTAACAATTATTTTATGTTTCGATTTTAAGATTTAACAAATTCTAGTATTATTTTATATTGTAACGTTAAGACTAGTTGTTAGTTTTTAGCAATTATTTAGAGTAAATTGTTTAATATCGAGATTAACAATTATTTGTTTAAAAGCTATAATATTTATATTAAGTAACAATTTAATTTTAAGATTATTAATAATATATATCTTTTAACAAATATACGCAATAGACTTTTTGTTATATATATAATCTTTAATATATATATTTAGTACAAAATAATTATTAATTAAGTATCTTGCAATATTAATATTGCAAATAGAGATAAATATTTGTGTTTTCTTAATTAAATGATTTAATACAAATTTTTTAAAAAACTTGCAATCGATAAGAATTATAGTATATTTAATATTTATATATATATTATACAACGAGTTTTGCTAAACAAATTCTAGCAAGATAGTAATATAATAATATAAACAAAAAATCAAATCTATATTAATTATTGTTTTAATATTTAACTTTATTAGTTCTAAATTATTAATAGTTTTATTTTATTTTACTATTGCTTTGTCGACGTAAAAGATCTCGATAAATACTTGTCTTATTTAATACTTAAAATTGTATCTTTTTTTAATATATCGAAAAAGCTTGTTAGTTAATTGAAAAATATTATAGTATTTTGTGCAAATAAGTTGTTTAAATAGTAGAAGTTTTATCTTTATTTCGACATAGAAGATATCAACAATTATTGACGAGTTCTTGCGTTGTTTCTTTGATAAAATATCTTCTTAATAATTTTCTTTAGTATAATAGATATTTTTTTGTGAAATTTCTAAGTAGTACACAAAAACATTGTAAAATTAAGTCGAATAATACAAGTTATTATATAACAAAGAATCTATATAATAAATTGATATAACAACTAGTTAATACATTAACAAAGCAAGAAATTAATATCTAGCTTATTAATAAAATAATTGTTGATATATTAACAATTAATAGAACAATTAATATTTTTGAGATTGATAATTATTATAATTTTGTTAATCTCTACTTTTAATATAACAATTATTTGCTTTAAGAAGAAATAAGTTTTTGTTTTTGTTGTTCGATTGCGTCTTAATATTAATAACAATAATAACAAAATACTTAGAAAAAAAAGACAACAATATAATAGAGCAATATTAACTATTAAAATTAGACGCGTCTTGCAAAGATAAATAAATCTAATAGTTTATAAACAATTAATATAAATTAAAGTAAATAGAACAAAAAGTATAAGAAAAGTATAACTAATAAAATACAAATAATTAATATATCTACTATTGCTAATTGTTATTTCTAAGATTGTTATTGCGCTTTTTAAACTTTTAAGTATAATTGCAATCTTAAGTTAATAATTGACAAATATTTATTATTATCTTTTATAGCTCTTTTTTTGTATTTAGTTTCTCGATAAAGTTTTAAACAATTGTATAAGTTGTTAATATAATAATTATTAAACGCAACTCTAAATTAAGTTAATTCTAAATCTATATAAATTAACTTTATAAATTAAAAATATTAATTAATTAAAAGTATAGAATAATATTTTAAAGAAAATTAATTGTTTTGCAATTATTTTGCGCATTCTTAATTGTAAAGAGCTTTAAAATAAGTTTGTTAAAAACTTTATTAATTCTTATTTTAAATTGCGTTTTTAGTTTGTTAATAAAGTTAATAAGCAAAATTTTTTTAAATATTTTGTGCTTAAACTTTTTAATCTTCTTTAAATATTAAATTATAGCAATATTATAAAAACACAACAATAGATTTTTTTTTATTGCAATTTTGTTAACTATGTAAGTATAATTTTTTATTTGTTCGACAAATATAAAGATCTCTCGATAGATTGTCTCTTTATTTGCGAAAATAATACTATTCGATTTATAGTTTTTCAAGATATCTAAATAAAAAAATTCTAAATTTGTTATTTTAAAGCAATTGATTAAAGTAATTAAATTATCTTAATTATTGTTTCTATTTAAATAATAATATTTTTAAGAATTCTTATTAATTCGATTAAATTATTAAATTTCTCAACGCATTAATTTATATAGTTGCTCTATTATCTAAGACGTAAATGCTTTGTCTTTTTAACAAGTTTTAAGATCTCTTAATTAATTCAATTAATTATAGACAATATTGCTATAAATATATAAGTAAATAGCAAAACTAATTAAGTATTTAAACGCAAACAATATCTAATTGTCGAAAGCGTTTTAATTAAAGTTATACTAATTGCTCAATATCTATTAAGCAAGATTAATATATTTAAAGTTGTATTATCTATTTGATATTTAATAACTAGAAAGAGTCTAATTAATATTGTGTTACTTGTTTAATATTTAGTAAGTAAAAAACTAAGTAAAGAAGTTTTAAGTAAGTAAAGCAAATTAATTTTGTAAATTTTGAGCGATAAATATATTTTAAATATTAAGAGCAAAATAACTTTGTATATTTGAAGAAAAAAATTACTCGATAATTGTAATCTTCGAAGCGTTAACTTGTTTTGTCGACGTAATTTTTTCTATTGTTTTAATATAATTTAATGCTCTTATATATAACAAGTTGTTTTTGCAAACAAATGCAAACTCTTATTGTTTACAAGTTTTAAAAAGATTACTAAATAAATCTATTATTCTACTATAATTGTTGCAATCTCTATATAAGACTAAGAATACTTAATAACAAACATTCGATTTAAAACAATTTGTTAATTTGTTAAGAGAAACGTTGTTTAGATTTCTAAATTTATTGTAAGACTTATTGTTTATAATAAATTAATTACATAAATACAAGTTGTCTAATAAACTAATAACAATTAAATTGATCAATTTAATAGAAAAAGATAAATTATTTAAATACAAGTTGCTTAGTAAAATAGTAACAATTAAGTTAATTAATTTGATAAAAGAAGCTAAAACAACAAGCTTAAAATTCTTGTGCTTATTTAAGAACTTCAAAATTGTTAACAAGTCTTCGAAAGTTAACAAAATAATAAAATTAATATATTTATTAAGGTCTTAAGTAGTTGTTTCGAATTTCTTAACAATTTATTTAAAGAACAACTTGTTAATAGTTTACTTTGCAAATCAAATACAAAACTTTTCTATTAAATAAGTTCTACATTTGCGAATTAATTAAACAAAAAATAAAAAAAAGTAAAAAGCTTGTTTAACAATCTTAACAACAACTTATTAAGTAAAAAATAAAAAATAAACTAAGTATTAATAACTAGTAGATAGAAAAGCAAAAAGTTAATAAGCTAATATAAATACTTTCTTTTTTGTATATAAAGCTAGCTTAAGACAAAAATTAATAAAAGATAAATATTGCGTACTTAACAAATGCAAGATTTGAGTAAAATCTACAAATAAATTGAAGAATAAACAAATTAATTAACGTTAACAAATTGTTTTGCAAATTAGTTGTATAGTTTAACAAGTTACTTTGCAAGTTAATTGCGCAGCTTAACAAATATTAAACAAAAATAAATTCTTTTCGATACAAAGATTTGCTTAACAAGTAATTAAAATAATTAATAAACTAATATATCGCATTTAGCAAAAAACAAGATAATTAATACAATTTGTCGATCAATTAATGCAATAAACTAGCAATAGAAAAGTACTTTATATACTAGTTGAAGCTACTATTTGTTACGAAAGTAAAACAAGAAATAGACAAAACAAATACTAGACAAATTGTAATAAATAGTTGAATTTATTCTTTATCTAGTTATGCAAAAATTTATCTTTACTTGTCGAGCTAGTCCTCTTAGAGACTAGCGCAACTTGTCGAGTAAAACTTGTCGAATAAAGCAATCTGCTAGCTAGATATATAATAGCAACAAAAAAGATAAAAGCGCGCAAATTGTTAAAAAAAATTGAAATTGCAATATTAATAATTAAATCTTTCTAACTATAGATAAAACTTATTTAATATATCTTGCAAAATATTCTATAAAATATATATATTAAGAGATATTTACAATAATAGCGCATATTACGTCAAATCGAATTTAACTTTGCAAAGATAAATATAATACTACAAAAAAAATTTAAACAAACAATTAACAAAAATTAAAATTGCTAATAAGAGAGATTACAAACTTGCTACTCTAAAGAGATTGATTAATATTGTTAAAATTAATAAAGTTTTAAATTGATTCTATTAAGTTAAACAATAAAATTAAATCGAAATTATTAAATAATAATGCTAGCAAATATTGTTATATAAATATTGTTGTTATATTTAACAAATAGTAGCTATAATATTATATAGTATTAAAAGTTGCAAAAAATATATTAAATTTATTAAATACAATATTTGATTAATTAAATATAATATTTAATATAACAACAAATAATAACTTAATATTGCTTAAAGATATTGTTAAGTTTGCAATTAATATTAATAAAGAAAATAACAATTTAAGTTTAAAAAAGAATATTAAGTTGTATTGTTATTGCAATATTGCTTTAATTATTCTAAATTAAATTAACAAAAAAATCGATATTAAAACAAAAACAAATTGTCTTAATATATTAATCTATTTAATTAAATTAAACAATCTATTTCTAAAGCGCAAACAAAAAAAAAATAGCTAAATTTATAATATATTTATTACGCGTATTTAAAAGATCTTGCAAGCTATTTTAAGATTTAAGTAAAGAATTTTAAAGTTAACAATCTACAAGCAATTTTTATAAATTGCTATATATATTGCAACGCACTTAATATATATAAAACAACAAATTTAACTCGATTTAAACAAAGAAATTGTTTCTTTATATTTGCAAATAAGCTTAAAATCTATATTTATAAGCTTGTTATTTCTAATCTATTTGTTTCTTTAATATTAATTTACGTGCAATATATTGTTAATAAGATTATTAAAGAAAAAATATAGATTAAATAATACAAATTTAGCAATCTTATTATCTCTAATCTCTTTACTTAATTGTAAGAAGATATAAAAATAAATAGAGAGCAAAAAGACAATATTGATAACTTAATTAATAAAAAGTTTGAAATATATTTTTATTACTAAACTTAATACAATGCGCAAAGTAATAAAAAATAATTACAAATTATATACTACAACTTATTTTAACAAATTGTTTAACAAATTTCTTATTATTAAATACTTTATACTTGTTTTTGCTTAAATAGAAATTTATATTTTGTAAATTATTTATATTATACAAAGTATATAATTTCTACAAATATAATAATCTTTTTTCAATATATAGATTTAAATATATTTAAATATCTCGACAATAATTACAAAACAAATATTATACAAAAGTCGATTTTGTTTAATAACAAATATATCGACAATTGCACAACTATAATTTTTAATTTCTATAAATAAATTAAAAAATAATAGATTAATATTGTTGTTTATAATATTGTTACTTACAACAATATTACAAAATTAAATAAAAAATATAACAAAAGTAATATCGAAAAATTCGAAAACTTTATATTAATTTTTTATCTTTACAATATTGTTTGTATTACAATACTTGCTATAGTTTACAATTTTATATTAAACAAAAATAAGATAAAACAAAGAACTATATTGTTCTAATACTATAATCTAAAAATTAATAATTTTATACTAAATAATAAAAAATTAAATAGTTAAGCAAATATTTTGCAAATTTATAAAATATATAAAGATTTGTATCTAACTTTATTAAAATAAAGCAATAAATATAAAGTTATTTTTTACAATTTTTTAACTTTTGTTTAACTTTGTCTTTATAATCTTATTAGTTGCGTCTTAATTATTTAAATATTGTAATTTAATTTGTTAACTTAATTTATTACAAATTTTATATTAAGTTTAAATTGTAAGACAATAAATTAAATGATATTAAAATAGCATTTAACAATATTGCAAGAATTTAAGATAGTATAAGTTAAAGTTAAGAAAATAAAGAAGATAATTTATTAAAATATTAATTTCTTTAGACAAAAAAGTTAACTTTAATAATACTTTATATAGTTATTTTAGTTTTTATACAAATAAGATTGCGCAATATTGTAGTTAAGTTTACACTATTTTACTTATAGTATAATATACTACTTAATTAACTACTATTAAAAATTGCGTTACGCAATTTTTAGTAGCAACAAATTATAATAATTGTTGTATCTTTTTGCATTAATTGTCTAATAGTTGTTAAAATTGCAATTAACAATATTAGATAATTAAGACAAGTATTAGTAATATATATCTATTATTTATTGCATTGCTTACTAACAATAATTATTATAATTAACAAAAGATTTGTTGCTATTAATAAAGCTTCTAAGATTAATAAAATATTTGAAAAAAAAATAAAGAAATTCTAGAGTTTTTAATATATTTTTAGTAAAAATTTAATTATTTCTTATCGAAATCTTAAAGATATAGTATTATTTGTATATTTATTAAACAAACTTTAATAGAAATATATTATATTATAAGAACTATATAATATCTTTTTTATTTCTAGAGCAAATATTATTTAAAATTAAGAAGAAACAATTAGTATCTTAACAAATATATATTTTTATTATATAGATAACTACTAGATAACTACTAAAACAATTGTAAATTAATAAAGAACTATTTTTTTTAATCTTGTTAAAAATTTAAAAAAGAATATATATAATACAAGTATTATTTAGTTAGTTGTTATTAATTAAGATTTATATTAGTTAAAGTTTATCTAGTTAGCATTTGTTTCTAGTTTGATTATTAATTATTATTATATTATACAATTAGTTGTTTTCCTTATTTTGTATTTACAACAATTGTTTTTTTTATATTAATATACAAATTTGTCTATAATATTATTAAAATTTATATATATTTTTAAAAAATTTTTAATACAAAATTTAGAAATAAATCTAAATTATATACTATAAATAGCTTATAAATACTTAGAATTTATTCTTAGATTATTTGTTAAAACTCTAAAATTATTGCAAAAATTTCTATTATTATTAACAATTAAAAGCTTTTATTAAAAGATTAACAAATTAATATTTTATTTATAATATTATTTTTATTATTTTTGTATTTGTTGTAATTGCGTTTGTCTAAAACAACAATATCTATAAATAAAAAATAATATTCGATATTTATTTTCTTATTATTTGTTATAATTAATTAGTTTTATTAATATTTATTCTTTTATTATTCTAAAACTAGATTAAGTATAAACGAAAATTAAAATATATTTATACAATTAATTAATAGCTTATTGCAAGTTTAATTATAAATAAAGTTTATTATTTATAAAACTTGTTTAAAACATACTAAATTTGTTAATATTTAATATAATTGCTTAACAAGAATTGTTAAAAAAAATTAACAATATAAAATATTTATTAAAATAATAATAAATTATTAATCTTATTTTATATATAATTACTAGTTATTTATAATTTTAAGTATATTTTAAATTAATAGTATTGTTTACAAGTTTTACAAAAAAATCTTATTAATATATATATATTGTTTAAGATATTATAAGAAGATAATAATAAAATATTAATTAGTAAATAATTATAATTATAGAGATAATAAAGATTTATCGCAATATATATATAAATTGTACTATATAGTCTAATAGTATATTAAGTAGCTAAGATTCTAAGATTTAAATAAAAGAGATTATATATATATTGTAGATAGATTGCTAATACTAATAACAAATATCTTTCAATTTATAATTTAATATTATCTAGTTATTTAACTACAATATTAAAGAAATTTCTAATCTTTATTAATTGTTGCAACAATATATTAATTAATTAAATTAAAATAATAAACAATTAAATATATATTAATTATCTATTTATTAAATCGATTATTTCAAGAATAAATAATATTCTTTTTTGTATTTAATTAAGATATAAATATTGTTTATATTTTATTTGTATAAAAGTAACTTGCACAATTGTAAAATTATTATAAATATTACTTAATTTTCTTTTATTTATTAATTATATAATCTAAATATATTTAATTAAACTTAAATATTTTCTATTATTTATAAATAAATTGTAATATTTTTATTATATTTTAAAGATTATTTTAAAAACAATAATTAAACAACTAAGTTTTAATAAATTTGCTAATATTTAGATCTTTAATATTGTTAATAACACAAAGCTTTAAAATAATTTTGCTATAAAACAAAAAAATCGAATTAATTTGCAAATATATTATAGTTTAATATCAATTTTAATTAAAACTAAAACTTTTAATTAGAATTTTTATCTAAACTTTTTAGCAAATTGTTATAAACAATATAATTTAATAATATAATTTATATTTGCGCATTTAATATTATTAAAATATTGTTATTTATTTGTTACTTCTATAAAAGTAGTTTATTATTATAAAAATACTTTTAAAGATCTTCGCAAATTATAAAAGCTTTATAATATTATATATTAGTAACTAAAAATTATAGTTATTGCAAAATATTTAAAAAATATATTTGAAATTATTCGAAAAACTTAATATAGTATAAATAGCTTATATTTTATTTTAATATTAAGAATATAAAAATTAATTTTAAAAAATACTTTATTGCAATAATAAAGTATTTTATTATTAATTTAAGATATTAAAAGCTAAGTATTATATTTGATATTGTTATAATATTAGATTAGTAGTTCGCCAACTACATTCGTCGATTAAACAATTCTTTGTCTTAATTTCGCTTAATTTTCTAAATTTGATTTTAGTCAAATTTGAATCAAACTAAATTAAATTTAAGTTAATTTTTGCTAAATATAAAGTTTGCAATTTTATATAATTAACGTTGTTATTTTTTTTTTTTCTTTTGTCTTGTATATTAAATCTAGTATAAATTTAAGTTTTATTTAATTATTAATTCAAATATCTCTTTAATAGAGATTTCGAATTTAGTTTCTAATATTACAAAAAATCTACACTTTTTGCAACGCTTTTACGCGTTAAAATCTAGTCTCTTTAAATATATTAATATTTATTTAATTATCAACTTAATAAAGCATCTAAAACTCTTACTAGAGATCGAACTTACTATTAAGAAGTTCGTTCGACAAGTTATTTAAAATCTAGTTGAAGCTCTACGTCAATTTCAAGAGCTTTAAAATCAAATACAATTTAATATTAATACTACTTTTATTTTGTTTGCTTTAAACTCTTCTTTTGTAAAATTAAACTTAATATCTATAATTGCAATTGCACAAATTATTGTTTAAGCTATAAGCAATTAATCTATTTTTGTTATACAACTTCTATTGCTTTCTATAAACATTATTGCTTTTATTATCTTTAAATTTAAGAAACTTCTTGATATATTACAATACAAAAGAGACAAAAATTAATTAAATATATAGAAGCAAAATCTTATACTATATATAAATATAAATTATAATTAATATTTTATTAATTAAGTCAAAATTATTTATACAAAGTTACAACTTACTATAGATAAAAAAATCTACAATTTTATAAATTAATATCAAATTAATAGTTTTTGTATTATTGTTTTTTTCGACAAATAATGTCGAAATTTGCGTTATTATTGTAACAATCTTTTTGAATCAAAAGATATATATTTGTATTTTCGCAAAATTCTAAAGCAAAACTTTATTAAGTTTGTTAAATATTACAATTTTTTTTATCAAAAAAAAGAATGTTTTTAAATAAAAAATACTTTATTAATTAATTATATAAAGCGCAATATTAATTTTTTTATTTAAATTGTTGTTATATTTTGACAAACTTCTAATAGCAAACAATTATTTATTTTTTAACAATAAGTTTAAACTTTTATTAAAATCGACAAAAAACTTTAATAGCTTAAATATTATCAATTTTGTATTATAACAATTGTTGTTGCTTTAATTAAACAAAAATTTAACTTTATTTTTATTAACAATTTGTTAAAATTTTGCATTATTATTTTTGTTTTTGTTATTTTACTTGTGTCGACAATCTTTGTAGTATTTAACAAATTAATAAATTTAAGCTTTGTTATTGCTATTGTTTAAGACAAATTTTTAATTATTTTAGAAATTAAAGAAATTTACAATAAGTAAAAGTTGTGCTATTATTATAAGTTGCAATATTCGAACAAAATTATAAAAAAATCTTTTAATAAAAAATCTTTTTCTCTTTGCTTTATTAATTTAAATAATATTTCTAATATTAATAAAGATATTTTGCTATTAATAAAAAAAGTCTAGTTTTTGAGCAAAGTTGCGTTTAAGAATTAATATATATATTTTTTAATTTTTTAGTTTCTTTGTTTTTATTTTCTTTTTAATTTTATAAAAGATTTTTAATTAAAACAACTTTAAAATTCTTTAAATTTAATTTTATATTTAAAAATAATTATATAATAGTTTTCTTTATTTTATGTTAAATTTAATCTCGAATTTTTGTTATAACTTTAATTAACAATAGAGTCTTAACTTATATTTTTATTAATAAATCTTTTGTACAACAATATAATTTTTTTCTTTATTAATTAATTTACTTTTGTAGACTTTAAAATTTTAATAATTAAACAATTTTAACAAATAATATTATTTATATTGTCGAAATTATTATAGCTTTCGACAATTATATTAAGAGACTATTTTTTTATATTATTGAACTTAATTAGTATTTTATTATTATAAATTTATTATAACTTTGTCGTTACTTTATTAATACAAACTTTAATTATAATACTTTTACTATATTTTTTTCTTTTTATTTTAAATATTCTTGCTAATTGTCTATTAAAATCTATAATACTATTTAAAAAAAAAAAATTTTGTCTTTTAAAAAGTTTCAACGTATATAAGAGCTTCAAAATTAAAATATTTTTGCAATCTTTTTTAATAATTAAATCTTTTCTTCTAGTTTAAGTTTGTCTTGTTAAAAAATATTTAGCAATTTAATTATTTACAAAAAGTAATTTGTTTACAAAAAACAATCTAGTTTTGCTCTTTAAAAGCAATTTAATTTTGTTTACAAAAAGCAATTTATTTATAAAAAGCAATTTAGTTTTGTTATTTAAAAGCAATTTAATCTTATTTACAAAAAAAAAATTTAATTATTTTAATTTTAAGTTTTGTCTTATTTTATCTAGTTTAAAGCAAGAAATCTTTAGTTATATTTTTTAAGCTATTTAAAAAAAATACTTTTTAAAGATTAAATATTGAAGTTTCTTATCTTTTAAAATTTTTATTAAACAATATATAAAACAAATTGAACAATCTTTTATACAACTTAATATAGCTAAGTTAAAAGTTCGTAAATTTAATTGCGTTATTTGCGCAAAAAATATTAAAATATTTAGTATTATTTTATAGAAAATAGATGTTTTTCTAAATCTAATCGAAATTTTGTCTAAATTTAAATTAAATTTTGTTTAAATTCTTGATTTATTAAATCTTTCGAAATTTTTGTTGTTTTATAGAAATATTAAAATTAATATTTATAATTAAGATTATTGTTTAGCACTTTATTAAATAAAAAAGAAACTTTATTTAACAATCTTTATTACTTAAAAGAATCTAAAATATTATTAACAAAGCAAAAATATTAATTTAATTACAATTTTATCTTTTAAATATTTCGAGTTTCTTAATATTTTCTTTAAGAAAAAGATAAATATTTTGTCTCTTTATTGTTTTTACAATTACGTTATTTATTTTAAAGAAAATATTTAGTTTTTAGTTTTTGTTTTATACAATATAAATTATAATAAAGTTTTAAAACTTTATTATTATTTAAATAAAAATTTTAGCAAAAAAATTTATTTAAACAAGTTGCTTTTAAATAATAATTTCTATTTTTTTTGTTAAAAAACTTAAAGATAGATTTAGATTTTACATAAATTTCAAAAATTTAAATGTTATTATAATTAAAAACAAATATTTTTTGTTTTTAATTTTTAAAATATTAAATTGTTTTAATCGAATCAAAACCTTTATTAAACTAAATATTATTTTAGTATTTAATTAATTATATATTTAAAAAGAAGATAAAGCTTTTATTGTCTTTTATATTTGTTTTAAATTCTTTAAGTATTTTATTATGTTTTTCGATTTATATAATAGATTTATTTTGTTTTAAAAATATATTAATAATATTTTTTAAAAGTTTCTAAATAAATTTTGTATTGCTTATCTAAATAATATTTTTATCTACAATAATAACAAATTGAAATATAAAATTTATATTAAACTTATTTTTCGAAAATTGCGCAAAGCAAATTTACAAACAAATATAATTAAATACAAGTTTTATATTACTTAAGTCTTGTATCTAAAATTAATAATTATTATTAAAGAGATTAAGATAAACTTAATTAAGATAGATACTATAATTAATTAATTAACTTTAATTAACATTAAAAATATTTAAAGCTTTCTAGAATTTGCAAACTTCTATAAAAGATTTATCTACAATTATAGTAAAATAGTTGTTTTATTAATTTATTTAACTAAAAAGAATTAACTTTTTGTTTAATTTAAAAAATGTTAATTAATATTTATTATTTTAAAGAAAATTTTTATTTTTAATATAATACTTTGTTATTACAATCTAAATTACAAAATTATAATAAAAATCAATATTTCAAACTATATATTTAAAAATATTCTCTCTTAATATAATAAAAAGAGAGTTCTTTATTTAGTTATTTATTTTTTTAAGAAGCACAACTTAATTAAGTATAATTATAAAATTTATAATAAAAAACTTATAGCTATTGTTCGCGTATTCAAAAAATAATATTTCGAACTTAAGAGTTCAATTTATTTAATTAAAATAATTATAAATTATAAAAATCTAAAATATTTTATATTAATTAAGCAATTAAGTTGTTATTAAATTTAATAAAGCGAGTTCTTGTTTTAATTTAACTATTAAATTACGTGTTGTTTTAACAAGATCGACAAAAAACTAAATACTTTTATATATCGCTTAAAAGATCTCTTTAAAAAGAAAAATACTTTTAACTCTTAATATCTATATTAATATTAAATAATTCTAAAAATTTACGTTTTAAATCTTAAAATTGTTAAAAATCTTTAATATTAAGTTATTACTTTAAATTTTATTTAATTATATCTCTTTTTAGTCTTTTTAACTTTTTTTGTTATATTAGTTTTAATAAAGCTAAATATAAAAGAATTTAATATTAATAATGTCGAACTTTAATTAAATTAAGAAATTTTAAATTTTAACAAAAATTTAAAAGACACTTTTACTTAAATTTTGTAAAATTAAGTCGAAGTTAGCAATTAATTTATATTTTAAATATTTAAAGCGCTTCGCAATAAAATACGTTATTACAATAAAATTTCTTTAGTTAAATATAAAGAATGCTTTAACTTTTTGTACTTTTAAAAAAAAAAAAAAAATCAATTTAAATTGTCTTTATCTTTGCGTAATTTAGCTTGCTTACAATAGTATTGTTAATAATTATTTAAAAAAAACAAAATACTATAAATTAATTAGTTAAACTTATTAATAATCTAATATCTATAAGTATATTTAGCGCTTTGTACAAAACTATTATACGTGTATTTGTTTTAAGTTTTTTAAACAAAAAACACAAAAATAATTGTATTCTTTTTTTGTTTTTAAATGTTATTAACGCAATATCTTTATAAATTACATAAATTCTTTATTATCTAGTATCTTTATAAATATTACGTATAAATGTGTTTTTGTTTTTGTTAATTATTTTATTAAGATAAGATATCTAATTTTTATTATTTTTATAAAAATAGAAAAAGTTGTTAATTGCTTTTACGCTTACGTTTAGAAAAATTACAAGTTACTTAAGTTCTTTGTATTTAATCGAAATATACAATTTATCTTTAATATTTAAGAACATCTTTGTTAAATGCTAAAAATTAACGTCAAATTATTTATTGCGTATTATTTCAAGACTAACAACTAGACTAAACAAGTTAATATTGTTATAAAATATTATCTTTGCGTCTATATTAACTATATGCAAAATAACTAAATTAAATAATTTTTAAATGTCGAATTTGTTGTTAACAACATCTCTTTGTTTATAACTTTTATTTTGCTTTTTCTAATTAATTCGAACTAAAATTTATATTTAGATTTTAAATTTTTAAAACTTTTGTCTTTCGATTTTACAACTTAAATTCGAATTTAGTTAATTAATATTAAAAGTTTAACTTAAAAGATAAAGAAACTTACTTAGCATCTACGCAATAAAATACTTGTTACTTAAACTATCTATAAATTTAATATTAATTGCTTTTATTATTTTTGTTTTAGATATTTTATAAATAACAAAATTTAACTTAATGTTAAAAATCTTAATATCGTTTGTTTTGCAATTAAATTAGACAATTGTTATATTAATCTCTTTAAAATAAAGCGCATCTTTAAAAGAAATTCTCTAGTTGTTAAGTTTAAGCTTTCTACGTCTATAAAAGTTTATCTCGTCTTTTATACTATCTTTGTTAGTTATATTGTTATTAATTCTCTTTTTAGATAATGTTAAAATTTTTGTAAATCTATTATTGTCAAAAATAACAAAACATTTTAATATGTTAATAGTATTTTAAACTTTAAACATAATAGACGTTTTAACTTTGTTTTGCTCAAATACTATGTTAACTAGAAAGATTATTTTTTTATTTTTTTATTTTTTTATTTTTTAATCTTTTAAACAATTGTTAACAAACTCTTAATAAATATTATTTAATTAATTTTATTGTCGAGAGATTACATATAGTACTTTGTGTTATTTCTAATTGTTAATGTTAAGAAAAATAGACAATGTCTTTAATTTCGCTTAAATATCGCTCAAATCTTGTCTAAATAGCAAAGATCTTTCTATTTTGTCTTAATAGTGCTTTGTTACTTTAAACGCGCCTAGTCTTAACTAAAACAATCTAATCTTGTCTAGATCTTGTTCAAGTAATAAAGATCTTTTCGCTTTATTTTACTTGATTCAATAAATTTAAATATCAAGTCTTGTTCAAATTTTGTTTAGATAGTAGAGATTTTCTTTTTTTGTTTCAATAATGTCTTGTTACTTTGAACGCGTTCAATTTTAACTAAGATAGTCTAATCTCGCCCAAATCTTATCTAGATAACAAAGATTTTCTTGCTTTATTTTATTTGATTTAATAAATCTAGATACTAAGTCTTGCCCAAATCTTGCTTAAGTAACAAAGATTTTTTTGTTTCGTCTTAATAGTGTCTTGTTACTTCAAACGCGCTCAATCTTAACTTAGTTAGTCTAATCTTGCCTAATCTCGTTTAGATCTTGCTCAAATAGCAAAGATTTTCTCTCTTTACTTTGTCTAGTTTATTAAATCTAGATATTTTGTTTTGTCTTTGTTGTTTTTTGTTTTAACTTAATTTAATAAATTCGAATATCTTGTTTTGCTTTTGTTTTGTCTCGTCTTTATTTAATTTAATAAATCTAGTTATCTCGTCTTGTTTTATTTTGCTTCTCGAAATCTTCTCAACTCTCAATTTTTCAATTCTTTAATAATTTGCTATATTGTTTAATTGTCTTGTAGAAACTCTATTTTGTAGAAGAAAGTTACTATTATAATATTAGATTAGCAATTTGTTAACTACGTTCGTCGATTAAACAATTTTTTATTTTAATTTTGCTTAATTTTTTGAGCTTAATTTTGATTAAATTTGGATCAAACTAAATTAGATCTAAATTAATTCTTGCTACATATAAAGTTTGCAATCTTATATAGTTAGCGTTGTTTTCTTTCTCTCTTTTCTTTTTTGTTTTTTGTTTTGTATATTAAATCTAGTATAGATCTAAGTTTCATCTAGTTATTAATCTAGATATCTCTTTGATAGAGATTTCGAGCCTAGTTTCTAACAGATATCTAATATAATTTTGTTATATAAATAATAAAAATTGTTATTAATATTGTAAAATAAATTTATAATTCTTTGTTAACTAATATTATTAAAACTATTAATAATAAAGCTAATACAATTGCTACTTTATATTAAAGAGATTTTATTTTTTAATATACAAAAATTAATAATTGTCTTAAAATAAAAATACAAAATATTATTTAATAAATTAGATTTAATTTAAGAAGAAAGTATTGCTATATATAATATTCAAATAAACTAATTTTGTTGTTAATATAATATATAGTTATTGTTGCAAAATTATTTATTTTTTGTTAATTTAATTTGTTAAATTCCGAATAACAAAGTATTTATTATATTAATAAAAATAATAAAGTACTAGTAATTAAATTGTCTAATTCTAAAAACAAAGAAATAAAATTTTAATTTTATTAAAAATTCTTTTATTTAATATTGACAATAATATTATCTAAGACAATAGACAAATAATTAATATTAATTTTATATTTATTAAAATAAGATTTTATTTTAGATATATTAATTGTTGTCTTTTCTTTATTGCAATATTAATATTAAACAAGATTAAATAATTTGTCTTATTATCTAAAATAAATAGTAAAAACGATCTAAAGTATTATATCTACTTTAAATAGTATATTAGTAATAGTTTAAATATAAAATTAAGATAAAGTAGTACAATTAAAAAAAAATCTTTGCAAAGATAAAACAATAAGTGTGTTTGCGCTAACAATAATAGAAAGATACTAAGTTTAATATAATATTATTTAAGATTTACTTAAGTAGCGCGTTATTTATATATATAGATTAAATTTCTTTTTATTTATAATAATTACAATTAAAGATTGTAACTTACTTATAAATAACTAATATTAATAAGTATTTATAAATAACAAATACAATTTATATCTAAAATTATATTTAGAATTATATATTAATATTTTTGCGTATTTTATATTTTTATATTTTAATAACAATTTAAGATTTATATAATTTTTCCAAAACAATATTTTTTTAATTGCAAATTGCTATTATTTGCATTGTTGTTATAATAAGATATTATTAATAATCTTAACTTATGCTAGATATATCTATATTAATTCTAATATACTGTAACGAGATAGAGATAGGATTCTAATTAGTAGACAATTATAACAATAGAGACTTATTACAATGTATACATAAATCGCACTATATAGTTTAATAATATATTAAATAGCTAAGATTCTAAGATCTAAGTAAGAGAGATTGCATATATATTGCAAATAGATTGCTAATACTAGTAACAAGTATCTTCAAATTTATAGTCTAATATTATTTAATTATTTGACTATATACAATTCTTTTTCTTTTAGTAATTGTTTCTTAATTACTAAATTAAGAAACTTTTGTTTTTGTTCGTACAAAAGTTGTAATAAGAAAATAAGAAAATTGCTTTTATTTTTTTAAGATCGTTAAACTAGATCTCTTATTTCTGTTGTTATTCGAATCGATTGTATAAAAAACATAATAAATTAATTCGCATAAAGCTTCTCTTAAGATTAAAAGAATTATTTGATCGAAACTAAGTACTTAATAAAGTTAATTATTGTAAATCTTACTTATTTTCTAAAAACAATAACGATAATAATAAGCTTTTTTAACATAAATCTAGAAAATTAATTTAAGAGAAAAATAACAATAATAAAGTAAGTTGTTGTTGTTGTGTTTAAATTGAACTCTTTAAAACAAAAAATAAATATATAATTTTAAAAATTATTTCTAGTTTTAAAATATTCGATTTAGATTGCTAACTTAGTTTTAATTTATAATATTTTTTCTTAATTTCGAATTAAAATAACAAAATTTTCTCTTTTTTATTAAAACAAACAATTAAAGATTTAAATCTTGTTTTCTTTTTATAGTTAATCAAATAAGAATTTAAATTGTTTTAAATATTAAATTAATAAATATTAAATATTTTAAAGTTCTTAAACGTTATAAATTGTATTTACAAATAAAATTTAAATACTTTATTCTTTATTTTTTAAATCTCTCTTTATATTAATTTTACGTAACGTGTTGTATATTCTTAAGTTTGCTTTATTAGACAATTAGATTTCTTTATATCTTTAAATAATGTTCTTAATTTCTTTATTATTTTTGTTAAGTTCTAAAGCGCACGTTCTATAATAACCGTTTTAATGTTAAATATAAAAAAAAAGTTAATAGCAATTTTGAAACAATAAAATATGTTAATTGAAAATAAATTTAACAAAGTTAAGTTTTAATAAATTGCAACAATATTGCTTCTTATATTTATTTAAAAATTCTTTAAAGTTTTTTTATCTTTTAATAGAGTTACGTAAACAAGAAATATTTTAATTTTTGTATTAATTTCGATTTCTAGTTTGCAATAAAAAATTTAAAATTGCGCAATTTGCATATCTTTAAATTAACAAAATATATTTGTTTAATACAATTTTTATTCTAGCAAATTTTTTTTTGTTAATTTAGTTTCTAGTATTTTTTTGTTTTGTTATTTTTTTTTATTTTTTTTTATAGTTATATATCGATCTAATTATAAAAATTATTTAGCAAATATTTTTTGCAAAACAAATTATTTTATATAATAAAAAAAATAATCAATTGCAATTGTTAAGACTCTTAATAAATATTTTAGTTTATATCGAAATTAAAGTAATGTTTCGATATTTAATTTTTATATTTTTTAAAAACTAACAAATAAAATATTGTTAATAATTTATATTTGTAATTGTCTTGTAAAAGTATATATATTATATAAGAATTTAAATTTATTTGTATTATTATTTGCAATATAGAGAACAAACAATTAAGAAATTACTTTTTTTGTTAATTGTTGTTTTTTTGTTAATAATATAATATTATTTGTAATTTGTTTTAAAGTTGCAATTATATTTAGTACTTCGAATTAACAATTAAATAAACAAATTAATTTTAACAAATAATTATTTTATACTAATTTTATTTTGCTAAATTAATACTATTTATTACTCGAAATTAAATATTAGTCTACTAAAAATTATTAACTAAAAAAATTAGCTTTTTTTTCTTATAAATATACTATTTTAAGAGATCTTTAAAAACAAATAAACAAATGCTAGATTTAAAGTTCAATTTATTTTATTTTACAAATGCTAAGAAATTGTTTTGTTTCTTATAATACTAAATTATTTGTTTCTTAATTTAATTATTAGAAACTCGATTTATTTTTAACAAAAATTCTAGCTTTTTTTAATAAGTTATGCAAATAATTGATTTTAATATAATTATAATTAGATTTTCTTTTTGCTTCTTTATTAATATAGTTAATTCGATTAGTTAAAAGACTTTAATTAATATTGTTAAACATTAACTAATTTAATATTGCAAATTTATACTTACTTTTATATATATAAATAGTTTTTTGTATTATTTTTTTTGTTTGTTAAAATAAAAATAATTATTGTCTTTAAAAAAAAATTTGCAATTTTAATAATTAAAATACGTAATTTTGTTGTATTAATAACTTTAAATAATTTAAGATTTAACAAAAATAATCTTAATATTAAATCTCGCAATTGTAGTAACAAAAAAAAAGTTTTTTTAAAAGAATTTAAATTTTAACTTTTTTTTTAACTTTATTTTTTGTAAGTTTTGTTATTTTTAAATTTCGACTTTAATTTTAATTAAAAAGTTAACAATTTAAGTTTTTTCTATTTGTTGCTTTAAGTTTGCGTTTTCTCTATATTTTTTGCAAAAAAAAGCAAAATTGTTTAAACTTTTGTTTGACAAGTTTTCTTTAATTTTGCGTTTAAAATTCTTATCAAATTATATTTTTAAAAATAATTTTTTATTTTAACTTTTAAAAGCTTTTGTTTAATAAACGTTATTGTATTTTTGAACTTTTTAATATTTATTTTATTGTAATTGTCGATTATATAGTTAGCAACGCATTTCGATTCTATAGTACAATATTTAAGTTAATTGCACACAATTCGATTTAATTTTTTTAAAATTCTTTGTAAATCTTGACGCTTCTTTGCTATTTATAATACTGTTTTAATAATTAATTAATCTATATTTTTAGACAATATATTTGCAATTTTTGTTAATTATAGTCTGCAAAGTTAAATTCGATTATTTTAAATTTGTAGCTTTTTGTTTTAATTAATTTTTTGTATTGCGTTTTTTAATTTTTGTTATAATAAGTTACTTATTAATACTTGAGCGTTTTTATTAACTATTTGTTACAAATCTCGCGTTTAATTTTCGATTATTTCTAAAATATTTAAAATTGTATTTCGAAGATTTTTTAAATATTCTTTTCTTTTATTGTTAATAGTTTTATTATATTAAAATAGAATGTTAACTACTTAAATATAGATACAATTTCTAATAATTAAATTGTTTTTTACAAATTAAATAATTGTCTTTTGCAATTTAATTTAAGTTTAAGTTTAAAAAATTTAACGCTACAACGTTTGTAATTGTTGCAATAATGTTTGCTAATCTTATATTTAAAATAATTTAATCAAAAAAGTTAATTTTTAATTACAAAAAAAATATATTAATATTATCGAATTTTAATTTGTATCTTGTTTAACAAATGCAAGCTATTGCTCTTTACAAGATTTTTCTATTAATATAAATAATAACTCTCGTTTTTGATTTTAATTTTTTGATAAAAATTAAGAAGTTTCTTTTGCAAAAGATTGTCTATATTTAATATTTTGTAATTGTTGTTCTAAATTTGTTATAACACAAGCTTAATAAAAAAAAGTTTATACAAAAATAATAAATCGAAAAAAAAAAAATTTGCAAACAAAGAATTAAATTATTAAGTTGCTATATTTTTATAAATAAAGCAATAACTTGTTCTAAATATCTAACAAATATAAAACTTTAAATACAAAGAATTTTTACTTATAAACTTAATTGTTGTTTGCAATATTTATATTATTAATTACGCAAAAAAATTGTGCTAATATTTATTTATATATTAATTTGCAAACAAGTATAAAGCTAATATAATTAATATATAATTTTGCTATCTTTATTGTTAAAGAATATTGCGTAAAAAATAATTAAAACTCGTTCTCTATAATTTAAAAAAATTCTTAAAATTCTAGAACTTTAAGTTAAGATTTATTATTAATACTTTTAAATTACTTTTTAGTTGTTAATTGTAATTAATTAGAATAAACAAATAAATACTAATACTATTTATTTGCTTTTAATTAATCGAAATTGTTAATATTTTAACTTTTTAATTTTTTTGTTTTTTTATTTGTTTTTTTCGAATATTTGAAATTATAATATCTTGTAAATTACTTTATATAATTAAATTACTTTTTAATATTTATAAATTAATAAACTTTATATTGAAACTTTTGTAAATAAAACAAATATAAAGATCGCAACCTTTTCTTTTTTTAAAAAAAATTTTTATATTTCTATGTAATTTAAATAATTGTAATAAGATAGCAATAATATAATAATTACAAACAATCTTTTATTGCTTTAGTTAAACTAATTTTTTATCTTTTGCATAAAATTATTTTTTATTTTCTTATTTTTGTCTTTTAATTTCGCAAAGATTTAAAAATTTTAATTTTTTGCTATATATTTTTTTAATCGATTTTCTAAATAAATATTTTTAAGTCTTGTATTATTAATTTTTTTTAAAATATAAAAATTTTTAATTTTATTTTCTTTTTTTATCTTAAAAAAATTTAATTATTGAAAAAATAAATTTATATTATATTTTTTATTAAGTTTAATATTATATAATAAAATTAAATCTTTAATTTAAAATAAATATATTAACAATTAATAATTATTATCGAAAAGATTTTTGTTTGCTTTTTTAAAATAACAAAGACGCAAAGCTATTTTTTAAATATTTTTATTTTTTCTTTTTAATTGTTTTGTTCGCAACGTTAATAGATTTGTTGTTAAATAAATTTTTTCTTAATTTATAATATATTAAGTTAAATATTTTATTTTAATCGACAATATAGCTTTGTATTTAAACTTAAAACAAAACAATATTTTTTAAATAAATTTTTAAATTGTTGTTTTATTAATTTATAATATTATATACAAATATTGTAATTAATTTGTAAAAACTTCTTTAATTAATTTAAACAAAGTATTAACAATAAATTTGTGCTCTTTTTTTATTATTTTATTCGCTTATAAATAATAAGTCGACGTTGTTACTTTTTTAACATTATGTTTTTTTAAAAATTTAATTGTTATATTAATTTTATTTTTAAGTTTGTTATTTATAATTATTTTCTTAATATATTTATATTGACAAAAAATATTTTTTTATAAGAATTTTATTATAATAAGTGCTTTAAGATTTAGAATTATCTTAGTTTTTATTTATTTTGTTAAATTATTTTAAGCCATTATTAAATTTACTTTAATAAATGTTTTTGCAATTAATATATAAATACAATTTACAACAATCTTTTTTTACAAATTGAAAATATAAATTAAATATATAATTTCTCTTATTTATTAAAAGTTCTTTGTTAATATTTATTGCAATTTGCGATATACTTCTTGTAAAAAATAAATAAATTTTGTTATTAATATTAATTTACAATGCGTCGATAAATGCTCTTTTTCTCTTTATAATTATTTTTGTTATATAAGCTTTTTACAATTCGATTTTTATCTTTTGTTCAATTTACTACTTTATACAAAGATATATTTTTGTTTATTTTTCAAAACAAATATTTTTCTTTTATTAAAAAATAAAAAATACAATTCTTAAATTTGCGAAAATTCTTTTAACTTATATTTAATCTTTGCAACAAAATTAAATATTAAACAATTTATTTAAATTTATCGAAATATTTGTTTTTAAAAATATTTTTGTTCTTTTTTAATATTATTATTTGTGCGAGACAAATATAAACACAATTTAATTAGCTATTAATAAAATTATTAATTTTTTTTTTATTAATTTTGTTAATATTGTTAAACAACTTTTTTAATTTTCTTAAAAATTTATTAATTGTTATATACTTTTAATTAAATATATATTATATATTAAAATCGAGGAGACAAATTTAAACTAATTAATAAATTATTAAAGTGTCGAGCAAATTTGTCGCAAAGCAATTAAGTTAAGTTATTAAAATATTTGCATTAATTTTAATTATAAATCGAATTTTATACAATTAGAATTGCACTTTCTTTAAGATCTTTATAAGTTTTCGATATTTTTGCTTTTTAATATTATATTAAAATTCTTATTTGTTTTAAAGTTTACTCTTATATTATAAAAATATTTTCTCTTTATTATTGTATCAATTTGTATTAATATAATTTTCTAATTTTTTAAGCTAGAATTTATAATCAAAATAATTTTGTTAATTAAAATAAAGTAATTTAAAATACGCATTATTAATATATTTATTAAAGCAATTTTTAATTTGTTTATAACATCTTGTTGTTTAAAGTTTTAAACAAAGATATATTTTGTTTTAAACAAACAATAAATCGACTTTGCGATAATTACAAACTTTAACACTTAAATTTAATAATAAATATATACTTTTATAAAGACTCTAATTTTAAAAATGTTTTTACACAATAATTACTTAATAATCTTAATAATTTTAATACTATTAAGAAATTGTTTATTGAAATTATATATAAAATCGACAATTTTGATTTCTAACTTATAAAATTAAGACTTTTTATCAAATATAATATATTTCAACAATTTTACGTTTATTAATATTGTATTTAATTACTAAATATATTTTAAAACAAATAGTTTAATTTCTAAAATTGTTTTCTTGTTGTTGTAATTTAATTTAGATTTTTTTACATCTATATTGTTTACAAATAAATAATATTTGTTAAGAAGATTTTTAAGAATACGTATTACAATTTTTACAAATTGAGCAATTAAATTAGTTGTATCTTGCAACAAGCAAATTATTTTAAATAATTTAAAAGAAATTATAAAAGCAATAAGATTGCAACTCTTAAACGCAAGACTTATTTAATTATATTTTAAAAAAAAATTAATTAAAAACGCAATTATTATTTTAACAAATTCTTTTGCAAACTCTTTGATATTAGAAGATATATTAGTATTTTAAACAATTATTTTGTTTATCTTTATAATTGCATTAATTATACAATATTTGTTCTTTTTTTTTTTATCTATTAAAAATTAAGAATTTCGATAGAAGTTATAACAATATTTTAGCAAACTTGCTTAAAGACGTTTCTTTAATATCTTAATTACAATAAAATTTAATACTTAAAAAATTAGAAATTTTAAGATTTGTTATATTTTGTGCTTTATAGTACGAATTTCTTAATTAGATACAATTTTTAATTTAATTTTATTTATTTTAGCAAAGCTTTATATTAAAGCAATTTTACAATTAAAAAGTATTGTAATTAAGAGTTTTTATTCTTGCAAAAAGAGTTTAAACTTTATAATTAATTTTTAAATATATTTCTTAATAAGACAAGAGTCGCGTTTAATACTTAAGAACTTAAATATTAAAAAGAAATTATATCTTTTATTAAGTTTTTTTTAAAAATTTTTTGTAATTAATAACTTTAATATTTTTTTTCAATTTAAATACTTGTTTAAAATAGAATTATTTAAATTGCTTATATTTATTAGATTTGTTTTTTAATTTTTTTGTTTATATATTGTATTTATTCGAACGAATAAACGCAACATAATAAAAGATTAACAAAGAATATTAAACTTTTTAGATAATTAAATAGTAAAAGTCTTTTTTATAATATATAATTAAAAAGTTTGAATTATTAATAATTTTAAAGATATTTAAAATATAATATTAATTTTAATATTTATTTAATTTTAATTAATTATATTAATAAACAAATAAACGCTAATACTATTTATCTACTTTAATTAATTAGAATTTTGTTAATTTTTTTCTTTAATCTTATTTTGCGACGTTGTTATTCTAATAATTTTTATTTTTATTTTCGAAGATTTTTTGTAATTAGATTTGCGAAATCGAGCAATTATATTAACTAAACAATTATCTAAAAATTTAAAAATTTCTTTAAAAATATAACGTTTTTATTTTTGTTGCTAAAGTAATTAATAAATATTTCTAAAATATTAATACGCTTTGCTTTGTTTTTAAAATAAATTGTTAATTTTAAGAAATTATTGTTTATATTTACAAAGCTTATTTAAGTACTTTGTTAAAAAAATTAATTTAATAGAATTTCGTAATTAAGTCGAAAAACAACAAAGATAAAAATATAAATTATTATTTTTTTAATTAATATCTTTGTATCTTTTATTATTTCTTCGAAACAAATACGTACTTTTGTAATTTTTATTAATAAAATAAAATTATTTTGTTAAATAATTAAATTAATTTTGTTTGCAAAACTCTTGCTAATACAATTAATTTTCGCATTATTATTAAATATTACTTTAATTTTTATATTTTTTAACTATATTTATGCAATTAAGTAAACAATAAAATATAAAATTCTAAAAATTTTTACTTTTGTAACAATGTTTTCAAAATAAACAATTTTAATAAATTTAACGCTAATTAATTTTATAATAACAATTGTTTCTTTCTTTTTTTTTGTAAACTTTTAAAATTTTTTTTTTTTTACTATAATATTAAACTTTTTATTAAAAAGAGAACAAAAAAAAAGCAATTTAAATTAGAACAAAAATCTAAAAGATTTATTATTTTTATTTTTATTTTTAAAATAAAAATACTTTAAATTAGAGTTTTAAAATCGACTTAATTCTTTACAATTTATAGTATTTTTTTTGAATATTTTGTTTGCTATATATAGTTTGCAAAAGCTTTTTACTTTTTTTTAAATTTATTTTTTTAATATTTGATAATCGTTAAGTTAAAGTTAATTATTGTAAGAACGGTTTTTATTATAATATTCTTTATTTTTGTTTTTATTATTTTTTTCTTTATATATGTTTTTTTGTTTAAGACTTTTGTTATTTTTAAATAATTTTTAGATTTAATATTTTTAATCTTTAAGAATTTCTTTTTCTTTTTAATTCTTTTTTTAATTACTTTAATCAATTGTTTTATTAAAGATTTTTAGAATATTTGTTACTTAAAAAAATCTTATTTTAATTAAATTTCTTAAAATTTTTATTATTGTTTAATTTAATTTATTATTTTTTTTGTTTTTTAATAAAGAATTAATATTTAATTTTATTGTTGCTATTATAATTATAAGATTTTAAATACAATTTTGCGTTTTTTATTAAAAATAAATTTTTATAGTCTTTTTTTTTATTTTTGCATTATTAAGAGACAACTTTATTTCTTTATTTTTAAAATTGTTAAACTTATAACAAATTTTGTTGCTTTTATTTATATAAATCTTTTTATTTGTTATTAAAATTATTAACTTTAAATAAACTTATTATCTATACAAATTATAACAAAACAAATACTTATTTAATTAAAATTAAAATTAATTGTATTTAAAAACAAATGCAAATTCTTAATAAATATAAATTGTTTTTTAAGATAAATTCTAAATTATTATTTAAATTTAAGAAAATACAATATGCAAAATCTCTTGTAATTGCGTTGTTATTATTTGTTAAATTATTTAATAAATTTTGTTCTTTATTATTTTGCAAATATTGTTAATTTTAAGATTTTTAAAAGTTTATATTAAAGTATTTAGTATTTTGTTAATTTTTGTGTTTTTAATTGCAACTATTAACGATATTAAGAGAGCAAAAACTATGTTTAATATAACTTTTTTCTTTACTAAATCTTGCTTCTTGCTTATTATATTTATTAATTTATTTATATTAATATTTGCAACTTACTAAGCAACTTAATTGCTATTAATATTTATTTCTTGCATAATTGTTTTATTTTTGATTAATTTTATAATTGTCTTATATAACAATTTAAATATTATAATAATTGCGTTGTTTAAATTAATTTTATATTTTTGCATTATCTTAATACAAATATTGCAAAAAAGACTCTTTAAATATTACAAAAATTTAGTATATTTATTAACTTAATTAAGTTTAATAAGCTTTAAGAAAATAACTTTAAATTGTTAATTATATTTACAAATATTATTCGACTTTACTCTTAATATATCTTTTAAAAACTTTAAAAAAATATAAGAGTTAATTTTTTAATTTAAATTCTTATCTTTATATTTCTTTTTTAATTTATTTATTATTTTAAATTACTTTTTATTTATTTAAGTAATAATAAATTTAATAAAGTTCTTTATAAGCTTGTTACAATATCGAGACAACTTAATAATTTTATACTAAGAAATAACTTTATGTTTATTACAAAAATTTAAAAATTAATTTAAAAAATTAATAATATTAAGTTTATTAAAGTGCAATACTTTTAACGTTTTTAAAAAAGATATAAAAATTATGTAATAATAGAATTTTACAATTTTTATAAAATTATTAAGTAAATTTGTTGTTAATGTAGATACGTCGAAAGAAAGTTTTGCAATTTTTTTATTGTTTTAAGATATTGTTTCTAAGAGAATAGTTTAATAACAAATAATAAAAGTAACAACTATTAAATTAAAAAAATTAATAATAATAATTAATTCAAAAAATAATACTTTTAATTTGCAAATCTTTTTCTTTTTTTGCAAAAATATTGAAAAAAGATTTTCTTTTCTTTTTTTAACTTTGTGTTGTTTTCTTGTTTATCGCTTCTTTATTTTCTTAATTGTTTATAAATAAAGGTTCTTAATTTATTGTTTTTTTTAATTAGTTGTTAATTTATTATTAACAAATAACTTTATATTAAAAACTTGTTTTAATCTTTATTAAAAAAAGAATTTAAATAGCGTTTTCGCTTTTAAACAAATAAATTAATTATATTGCTAAAAAGTTTCTTTTAATAACGTTATTATAATTAGCGAACAATTTATTGTTTTAATAATAGATATTAATTACAATTTTAATAAAATGTTTTAATTTTTAAATTTACAATTTTTATTATTATTCTTAATGCTTCGACTTTGTTTCTTTTTTTCTTACTTTTTAATCTAATAATATTTTGATTTCTAAGTTGTTAATTTTGTGTTCTTAATTTTTGAAATTTTTGATTCTAATAATTTGTTAAAATTAATTTGTTTTTTATACTTTTTTTTTTATGTTTTTAAGTTTTTAAATTTCTAAATTTTTAAGATTGTTTTTAAAGATATGTTAACAATTTGTTGTTTTAATGTTTATTGTTATAATTAAATTCTCGCGTTAAACTTTAATATAACAAAATAAAAATAAAATTCTAATTAATAGACAATTATAACAACAAAGATTTATCGCAATATATATATAAATTGCACTATATAATTTAATAATATATTAAGTAGCTAAAATTCTAAGATTTAAGTAAAAGAGATTGTATATATATTGTAGATAGATCGTTAATATTGGTAACAAACATTCTTAAGTCTATAGTCTAATATTATCTAATTATCTAACTATAATACTAAACTCTAATTATAATAATTTAAGTATATATAACTTTTATTATAATAAATATATCTAAGTTTCTTATTATATATATATTAACTTTATAATAAATTTATATAATTAATACTAATCTTTAGCAATATATATTAATGCGTAGACAATACAATAATACGATTCGAATTATATTTATTAAGTTGCATATATAGTAAAGTATAAGTACAAATTTATTTAATAATTCGAATATTGCTAATTGATACTTGTTAATTGCAATATATATATTAACTTCTCTTTCGAATATAAATATATATATAACAACAAAACAACAATAAATTTAATAAATTGTTTAAAATAATTTAATACTTATAGTTAATTGTGCAATTGTAAATTTATTTGCAATTTAAATATTCTAATTTTAACAATAAATCTTCTATATTTAAGATCTCTTATATTTGCTAAATAATTATAGTTAAATTTGTATATATTGTCGAATCTAACAATAATAAAATAGAAATAGATCGATAATATAGAAATACAACTTAACAAAATATATTTTATATTAATTAATATAACAAGTTCTTAAAGTATTATATCTTGCTTAAAAACTAAAAAGTAGTTAACTTTAAATATAAATTAAAATAAATATTTAAACTTTAACTATAGAAATAATTGCAACAATTTTAATAATTAGTAAAATTAAATTTGTTAACAATTAAATACAATAATTTTGCAATAATATAAAATATATTATATATATTTATATATTTGTTGTTAATATTTGCAAAACTTATTATAATAGTTTGCACAATACAAAGTTTTGTTTTGTCTTCGATAACAAATTCTATAAATATATAAATATATACTTAAATTTCTTGCAATATCTTAATAACAATATTTTTATATATAATTTAATATATTTAAGTTACGCAATATATATTTATATTGTAGCAATTAACAAAGTTTATTAATTGTTATTATTAAATACTTAATTTTTGCACTTATTGCAATTGTATTTACTAAAAATATTATTATAGTTTATTTGTTCAAATATATTCGATATATTTGCTACGCTTAAGACTATAAATAGAAATAATAACAAAACAAATTAAACTAAAAGAGTTAACAAAGATAGTACAAATACAAATTAATTAATATTGCTATATATTTAATATATATCTTTAACAATAATTATACGCAACAATTAACTAAAATATATAAATTAACTAAACTATATTAGATTTGTACAATATTCGATTTATTTGCAATTAAGATATTAAAGTCTTTAGTAATAATTTTACGTTAAATATTGTAGTCGAGTAACTAGATAATATTAGACTATAGACTTAGAGATACTTGTTATTAATATTAGCAATCTATTTGCAATATATATGCGATCTCTTTTACTTAAATCTTAGAATCTTAGCTATTTAATATATTATTAAATTATATAGTGCAATTTATATATATATTGCGATAAGTCTTTGTTATTATAGTTATCTATTAACTAGAATTTTATTTTTATTTTATTATATTAAAATTTAACGCGAAAATTTAATTATAACAACAAATATTAAAATAACAAATTATCAATATATCTCTAAAAATAATTTTAGAAATTTAGAAATTTAAAAACTTAAAAATACAAAAAAAAAATATAAGAGACAAATTAATTTTAACAAATTATTAGAATTAAAAACTTTAAAAATTAAAAACATAAAATTAACAATTTAGAAATTAAGATATTATTAAATTAAAAAGCAAAAAAAGAAAAGATAAAGTTAAAGCATTAAAAATAGTAATAAGAGTTGTAAATTTAAAGATTAAAATGCTTTATTAGAATTGCGACTAATATTTATTGTTAAAACAATAAATTGTTTGCTAATTATAGTAACGTTATTGAAAGAAGCTTCTTAACAACATAATTAATTTATTTGCTCAAAAGCGAAAACGCTATTTAAACTCTTTTTTTGATAAAAACTAAAACAAATCTTTAATGCGAAGTTATTTATTAATAATAAATCGACAACTAATTAAGAAAAACAATAAATCGAAAACGTCTATTTATAAACAATTAAAAAAATAAAGAAACAATAAACAAAAAAACAACGCAAAGTTGAAAAAAAAAAAAAAATCTTTTTTCAATATTTTTGCAAAAAAAAGAAAAAGATTTGCAAATTAAAAATATTATTTTTTGAATTAATTATTATTACTAATTTTTTTAATTTAATAATTGTTACTTTTATTATTTGTTGTTAAACTATTATTTTAAAAACAATATCTTAAAATAATAAAAAAATTGCAAAATTTTCTTTTAATATATCTACGTTAACAACAAGTTTATTTAATAACTTTATAAAAATTGTAAAATTCTATTATTACGTAATCTTTATATTTTTTTCGAAAATATTAAAAGTATTGCACTTTAATAAACTTAATATTATCGATTTTCTAAATTAATTTTCAAATTTTTATAATAAGTATAAAGTTATCTTTTAATATAAAATTATTAAATTGTTTCGATATTGCAACAAACTTATAAAGAACTTTATCAAATTTATTGTCGCTTAAAAAAATAATAAATAATTTAAAATAATAAATAAGTTAAAAAAGAAATATAAAATCAAAAATTAAAATTAAAAAATTAATTTTCGTACTTTTTTAAAGTTTTTAAAAGACGTATTAAAAGCAAAGTCAAATAATATTTGTAAATACAATTAACAATTTAAAGTTATTTTCTCGAAGCTTATTAAACTTAATTAAGTCGATAAATATACTAAATTCTTATAATATTTAAAGAATCTTTTTTGCAATATTTGCACTAAGATAATACGAAAACATAAAATTAATTTAAACAACGCAATTATTATAATATTTAAATTGTTATATAAGACAATTATAAAATTGATTAAAAATAAGACAATTATACAAGAAATAAATATTAATAGCGATTAAACTATTTAGCAAGTTGCGAATATTAATATAAGTAAATTAATAAATATAATAAGCAAAAAGCAAAATCTAGTAAAAAAAAAATTATATCAAAAACAATTTTTGCTTTTTTAATATCGCTAATAGTTGCAATTAAAAATACGAAATTTAACAAAATACTAAATATCTTAATACAAGCTTTTAAAGATTTTAAAATTAACAACGTTTGCAAAATAATAAAGAGCAAAATTTATTAAATAATTTAACAAACAATAACAATACAATTATAAGAAACTTTATATATTATATCTTTTTAAACTTAAATAATAGTCTAAAATTTATTTTAAAAAACAATTCATATTTATTAAAAATTTATATTTGTTCTTAAGTACAATTAATCTTAATTAAAATTAAATAAGTATTTGTTTTGCTATAATTTGTATAGATAACAAGTTTATTTAAAGTCAATAACCTCAATAATAAATAAAAAGATTTATATAAATAAAAGTAACAAAATTTGTTATAAGTTTAACAATTTTAAAAATAAAAAAATAAAGTTGTCTCTTAATAATGCGAAAATTAAGAAAAAGATTGTAAAAATTTGTCTTTAATAAAAAGCGCAAAATTGTATTCGAAATCTTGTAATTATAATAATAGCAATAAGATTAAATATTAATTTTTTGTCAAAAAATAAAAAGAATAATAAATCGAATTAAACGATAATAAAAATTTAAGAAATTCGATTAAAACAAAATTCTTTTAAGCAATAAATACTTTAGAAATTTTTAATAAAACAATTGATTAAAATAATTAAAAAAAGAATTAAAAAAAAAGAAATTTTCAAAAATTAAAAATATTAAAATTAAAAATTATTTAAAAATAATAGAAATTGCAAAAAAAAAATATATATATAAAAGAAAAAGTAATAAAAACAAAAGTAAAGAATATTATAATAAAGAATGTTCTTGCAATAATTAATTCTAATTTAAGAGTTATTAAGTATTAAAAAATTAAATCTAAAAAAAAGTGAAAGACTTCTATAAACTATATATAGCAAACAAAATATTTAAAAAGAATACTACAAACTATAAAGAATTAAATCGATTTCAAAACTTTAACTTAAAGTATTTTATTTTTATTTTAAAATTAAAATTAATAAATCTTTTAGATTTTTGTTTTAATTTAAATTGCTCTTTCTTTTTTTCTCTTTTTAATAAAAAATTTGATACTATAGTAACAAAAAAAAATCTTGGAAACTTATTAAAAAAAAGAAAAAAACAATTGTTATTATAAAATTAATTAGTATTAAATTTATTAAAATTGTTTATTTTAAAAATATTGTTATAAGAGTAAAATCTTTTAGAACTTTGTATTTTGTTGCTTATTTAATTGCGTAAATACAATTAAAAAATATAAAAATCAAACAATATTTAATAGTAATGCGAAAATCAATTGTATTAGCAAGAATTTTATAAACAAAATTAATTTAATTATTTAACAAGATATTTTTATTTTATTAATAAAAATTACAAAAACATATATTTGTTTCAAAAAAATAATAAAAAATACAAAGATATTAATTAAGAAAATAATAATTTATATTTATATTTTTATTGTTTTTCGACTTAATTACGAAATTCTATTAGATGAATCTTTTTAATAAAGTGTTCGAATAAGCTTTGTAAATATAGACGATAATTCTTTAAAATTAACGATTTATTTTAGAAACAAAGCAAAACGTATTAGTATTTTAAAAATGCTTGCTAATTACTTTAGTAACAAAGATAAAAACGTTATATTTTTAGAGAAATTTTTAAATCTTTAGATAATTGTTTAATTAATATAATTACTCGATTTCGCAAATCTAATTGCAAAAAATCTTCGAAAATAAAAATCAAAATTATTAGAGTAATAACGTTGCAAAATAAAATAAAAAAAAATTAACAAAATTTTGATTAATTAAAGTAGATAAACAATATTAGCGTTTATTTGTCTATTAATATAATCAATCAAAATTAAATAAATATTTGAATTAATATTATGTTTTAAACATCTTAAGAATTATTAATAATTCGAACTTTTTAATTATATATTATAAAAGAGACTTTTGCTATTTAATTGTCTAGAAAGTTTAATATTCTTTATTAATCTTTTATTGTGTCGCATTTATTTGTTCGAATAAATATAATATACAAACAAAAAGCTCAAAAAACAAATTTAATAAATATAAACAATTTAGATAATTCTATTTTAGACAAATATTTAAATTAAAAAGAAATGCTAGAATTACTAATTACAAAGAATTTTTAAAAAAAATTTAACAAAAAATATAATCTTTTTTTAATACTTAAGTTCTTAAGTATCAAATATAACTCTTATTTTATTAAGAAATATATTTAGAAATTAATTATAAAGTTCGAACTTTTTTTGCAAAAATAAAAACTTTTAATTACAATGCTTTTTAATTATAAAATTGTCTTAGCATAAAATTAAGCTAAAATAAATAAAATTAAGCTAAAGATTATATTTAATTAAAAAATTCGTATTATAAAGTATAAAATATAACAAGTTTTAAGATTTTTAATTTCTTAAACATTAAATTTTATTATAATCAAAATGTTAAAGAAACGTCTTTAGACAAATTTGCTAAAATACTATTATAATCTTTATTAAAATTCTTGATTTTTAATAAATAAAAAAAAGAAGAATAAGTATTGTATAATTAATATAATTATAAAAATAAACAAAATAACAATTTAAAATGCTAATATGTCTTCTAATATCAAAAAGTTTGCGAAAGAATTTGTCGAAATAATAATTGCGTTATTAATTAATTTCTTTTCAAAATACGATTAAATAAATTTTGTATTAAAAAGTTGCAATCTTATTGTTTTTATAACTTTTTTTAAATTAGTTAAAATAATTTATCTATTATAGAGTGCAACTAATTCGATTGCTTAATTTGTAAAAATTGTAATACGTATTCTTAAGAATCTTCTTAATAAATATTATTTATTTGTAAACAATATAAATGTAAAAGAATTTAAGTTAAATTACAATAACAAAAAGACAATTTCAAAAATTAAATTGTTTGTTCTAAAATATATTTAATAATTAAATACAATATTAATAAATATAAAATTATCTAAATATATTATATTTAGCGAAAAATCTTAATTTTGCAAATTAGAAATTAAAATTGTCGATTTCATATATAATTTTAATAAATAATTTCTTAATAGCATTAAGATTATCAAGATTGTTAAATAATTATTGTATAAAAATATTTTTAAAGCTAGAGTCTTTATAGAAAATTAAAAGATTAAAAAATTGTATTAATACAAATTAATACAATAACAAAAAGAAAATATTTTTTACAATATAAGAGTAAACTTTAAAGCAAACAAAAATTTTAATACAATATTAAAAAGCAAAAATATTAAAAATTTATAAAAATCTTAAAGAAAGTACAATTTTAATTGTATAAAATTCGATTTACAATTAAGATTAATGCAAATATTTTAATAATTTAACTTAATTGCTTTGCGACAAATTTGTTCGATACTTTAGTAATTTGCTAATTAATTTAAATTTATCTCTTCAACTTTAATATACAATATATATTTGATTAAAAGCATACAACAACTAACAAATTTTTAAAAAAATCAAAAAAATTGTTTAACAATATTAACAAAATTAATAAGAAAAATATTAATAATTTTATCGATAATTAGTTAAATTATATTCGCGTTTGTCTCACACAAATAAAAATATCAAAAAAGAACAAAAACATTTTTAAAAACAAATATTTCGATAAATTTGAATAAATTGTTTAATATCTAATTTTGTTGCAAAGATTAAATATAAATTAGAAGAATTTTTGCAAATTCAAAAATTATACTCTTTATTTTTTAGTAAAAAAAGAGCGTTTGTTTTAAAAGATAGACAAAAATATATCTTTATATAAAGTAATAAATTAAACAAAAGACAAAAATTAAATTATAAAAAGCTTGCATAATAAGAATAATTATAAAAAAAAAAAAAGTATTTATTAACGCATTGCAAATTAATATTAATAACAAAATTTATTTAATTTTTACAAAAAATATATTGCAAATTACAATAAACATTAATAAAAAACTTCTAATAAATAAGAGAAAATTATATATTCGACTTATATTTTTAATTTATAAAAAAAGATCATTGTAAATTGTATTTATATATTAATTGCAAAAACGTCTATTAAAGTAAATCTAATAGTTGCTTAAAATAATTTAACAAAATAAATAAAAATTAAGACAATTTTAAATCTTAAAGCACTTGCTATAATAAAATTTCTATAAAAGAATATTTTTTGTTGATATAAATATATTAAGAAGATAATTATAAATAACAAACTTAAAAATAAAGTTAATATAACAATTAAACTTCTAAAAAGATATAATATTAAAAAAGTAACAATATCAACTTATTATTTACAAGCAAATAAAATAATAAAAAGAGAGCATAAGCTTATTGTTAATATTTTGTTTAAACTAATTAAAAAAGTCTTTACAAATTAATTACAACATTTGTATACAATATTGTAAATTAATAAAACAACAATTTAAAAATTTATTAAGAAAATATTGTTTTGTTTTAAGTTTAAATACGAAGTTGTATTGTTAATTAAAATAAAATATCTAATCTAATATATTATAAATTAAGAAAAAGTTTGTTTAATAACAAATCTACTAATATTGCGAACAAAACAATTAGAAAAAAAAGATAAAAATATTTAAAAAGTAATTTTGCGTTTTTGTTGTTTCAAAGAAGCAAATAAGAATTTTTTCAATAAGAATTATTAATTGTTAATGCGTTTATTTTAAATTAAAAATTTAATTTTATTATATAATATTAAGCTTAATAAAAAATATAATGTAAAATTATTCTTTCAATAATTAGATTTCTTCAAAATAAGAAAAAAAAACAAAATTAAAGACTTTTATATTTTAAAAGAAATTAATAACACAAAACTTAAAAGTACTTATTTAGAAAATTAATTAAAAAGATACGTAATAAAAAATTAGAATCTTTAGATCTTTGCAAAGTTAAAAGATAAAAATTAAAAAATAAAAGATAATTTTATATAAAAAACAAAGAATTAGTTTAATTAAAGCAATAAAAAATTGTTTGCAATTATTATATTATTGCTATTTTATTACAATTATTTAAATTACACAAAAGTGTAAGATTTTTTTTAAAAAAAGAAAAGTTGCAATCTTTATATTTGTTTTATTTATAAAAGCTTTAATATAAAGTTTATCGATTTATAAATATTAAGAAGTAATTTAATTACGCAAAGTAATTTATAAAACATTATAATTTCAAATATTTAAAAAAAACAAATAAAAAGATAAAAAAATTAAAAAGTCGAAATATTAACAATTTCGATCAATTAAAAGTAGACAAACAATATTAGCGCTTGTTTGCTTACTTTAATTGATTAAAATTAACAATTAGAAAGCAATTTAAAAGCATTAATAGTAAGCTTTGACTCGAAGTTCTAAAATTTTAAAAATTTCTTCAAATTATAAAGAATAAGTTTCAATTATCTTTTACGCAACATTTCTTGACAATAAAGATAGCAAGATTACACGTTAGTTATATCAATTTTATACTTGTTTGCAAGTTAATACACAAATAAATATTAGTATAATTTTTTTGCGTAATTAATAATATAAATATTGCAAACGACAATTAAATCTATAAATAAAAAAAATTTGCATTTAGAGCTTTATGTTTGTTAAATATTTAGAACAAATTATTGCTTTATTTATAAAAATACAACAACTTAATAACTTAATTCTTTGTTTACAAAATTCTCTTTTTCGATTTATTATTTTTATATAAATTTTTCTTTATTAAACTTGTGTTATAATAAATTTAGAGCAACAATTATAAAATACTAAACGTAAACAATTTTTTGCGAAAGAAACTTTTTAATTTTTATCAAAAAATCAAAATTAAAAACAAGAAGTATTATTTATATTAACAAAAAGATTTTGTAAAGAGCAACAACTTGTACTTGCTAAACAAGACACAAATTAAAATTTAATAACATTAACATATTTTCTTTGTAATCAAAAATTAACTTTTTTGATTAAATTATTTTAAGTACAAAATTAACAAACATTATTGCAACAATTATAAACGTTATAACATCAAACTTTTTAAGCTTAAATTTAAATCGAATTGCGAAAAACAATTATTTGATCTATAAGAGACAATTTAATTATTAAGAATTGCGTCTATATTTAAGTAATTAATATTTTATTTTAATATAATAAAACTATTAACAATAAGAGAAGAGAACGTTTGAAAAATCTTCAAAACACAATTTTAAATATTTTAAAAATAATTAAAAATTAAATGCGAGATTTGTAACAAACAATTAATAAGAACGCTCAAATATTAATAAATAATTTATTATAATAAAAATTAAAGAACGCAATACAAGAAATTGATTAAAACAAGAAACTACAAATTTAAAATAATTAAATTTAATTTTGCAAATTATAGTTATTAAAGATTGCAAATATATTATTTAGAAATATAAATTAATTAATTATCGAAACAATATTGCGAATAGCAAAAAAACGCTAAAATCTACAAAGAATTTTAAAGAAATTAAATCGAATTGTGTGCAATCGACTTAAATATCGCACTACAAAATCGAAATATATTGCTAACTATATAATCGACAATTATAACAAAATAAATGTTAAAAAGTTTAAAAATACAATAGCGTCTATTAAACAAAAGCTTTTAAAAATTGAAATAAAAGATTATTTTTAAAAGTATTATTTAATAAGAATTTTAAACGCAAAGTTAAAGAAAACTTGTTAAATAAGAGTTCAAACAATTTCGTCTTTTTTTGCAAAAAATACAAAGAGAACGCAAACTTAAAACAACAAACAAAAAGAATCTAAATTATTAGCTTTTTAATAAAAATTAAAATTAAAGTTTAAAGATAACAAAACTTACAAAAAACAAAACAAAAAAAAATCTAAATTCTAAATTCTTCTAAAGAAGCTTCTTCCTTATTATTATAATTGCGAGATTCGATATTAAAATTATTTTTGTTAAATCTTAAATTATTTAAAATTGTCAATATAATAAGATTACGTATTTTAATTATTAAAATTGCAAAAATCTTTTTAAAGATAATAGCTATTTTTATTTTAACAAATAAAAAAAACAACGCAAAAAACTATTTATATATAAAAGTAAATATAGACTTGCAATATTGAATTAACTATTATTTAACAATCTTAATTAAAGTCTTTTAACTAATTAAACTAGCTATATCGACAAAGAAGCAAAAAAAAGATTTAATTATAATTATATTAAAATTAATTGTTTGCATAGCTTATTAAAAAAAGTTAGAATTTTTGTTAAAAATAAATCGAATTTTTAATAATTAAATCAAGAAACAAATAATTTAGTATTATAAAAAACAAAACAATTTCTTAGTATTTGTAAGACAAAATAAATTAAACTTTAAGTTTAATATTTGTTTATTTGTTTTTAATGATTTTCTAAAGCAATATATTTATAAGAGAAAAAAATTAATTTTCTTATCTAACAATTTTTAATAAGTTAATATTTAACTTCAAGTAATAAATAGTATTGATTTAGCGCAATAAAATTAACATAAAATAATTGTTTAATAAAATTGATTTGCTTATTTAATTGTTCACTCGAAGTACTAAATATAATCGCAACTTTAAAACAAATTGCAAATAATATTATATTATTAACAAAAAAATAACAATTAATAAAAAGAGTAATTTCTTAATTGTTTGTTTTCTATATTGCAAATAATAATATAAATAAATTTAAATTCTTATATAATATATATATTTTTACAAGACAATTATAAATATAAATTGTTAACAATATTTTATTTGTTAGTCTTTAAGAAGTATAAAAATTAAATATCGAAATATTATTTTAATTTCGACGTAAATTAAAACGTTTATTAAGAGTCTTAGCAATTGCAATTAATTGTTTTTTTTGTCGCACAAAATAATTTGTTTTGCGAAAAATATTTGCTAGATAAATTTTATAATTAGATCGACGTATAATTGCAAAAAGCAATATAAAAAAAATAATAAAACAAAAAAATACTAGAAATTAAATTAACAAAAAAAAATTTGCTAAAATAAGAATTGCATTAAGTAAATATATTTTGTTAATTTAAAAATATACAAATTGCGCAATCTTAAATTTTTTATTGCAAATTAAAAATCGAAATTAATACACAAATTAAGATGTTTTTTGTCTACGTAATTTTATTAAAAAATAAAGAAACTTTAAAGAATTTTTAAATAAATATAAGAAACAATATTATTGCAACTTATTAAAACTTAACTTCGTCAAATTTATTTTTAATTAACATATCTTATTGTTTTAAAGTTGCTATCGACTTCTTTTTTATATTTAACATTAAAAATATTATTATAAAATATGCGCTTTAAAACTTAACAAAAATAATAAAGAAATTAAAAATACTATTCGAAGATACAAAGAAATTTAATTGTTTAGTAAAGCAAACTTAAAAACGTACAACGCATTACGTAAAATTAATATAAAGAAAAATTTAAAAAATAAAAAATAAAAAATTTAAATTTTATTTATAAATGCAATTTATAACGCTTAGAAATTTTGAGATACTTAATATTTATTAACTTAATATCTAAAACAATTTAGATTTTTATTTAATTAATTATAAAAAAAAAACAAGATTTGAGTCTTCAACTATTTGTTTTAGCAAAGAAGAGAAAATTTTGTTATTTTAATTCGAAATTAAGAAGAAACGTTATAAATCAAAACTAAGTTAGCAATCTAAATTAAATATCTCGAAACTAGAAATAACTTTTAGAATTATATATTTATCTTTTGCTTTAAAAAGTTTAATCTAGATATAACAGCAATAATTTACTTTATTATTGTTACTTTTTTCTTAAACTAATCTTTTAAATTTATATCAAAAAAGTTTATTATTATTGTTATTGTCTTTAAAGAGTAAGCAAGACTTACAATAATTAATTTTATTAAATATTTAGTTTCGATTAAATAATTTTTTCGATCTTAGGAAAAGCTTTATGCGAATTGATTTATTATATTTTTTACGCAATTAATTCGAGTAACAAAAGAAACAAGAGATCTAATCTAACAATTTTAAAAAGATAAGAGCAATTTTCTTATTTTCTTATTACAACTTTTGTACAAACAAAAACAAAAATTTCTTAATTTAATAATTAAAAAACAATTACTAAAAGAGAGAAAATCGTATGTAGTCGAATAATCAAGTAATATTAAGCTATAAATTTAAGAATGTTTGTTATTAATATTAGCAATCTATTTGCAATATATATGCGATCTCTCCTACTTAGATCTTAGAATCTTAGCTACTTAATATATTATTAGATTGTATAATGCGATTTATGTATACATTGCAATAAGTCTCTATTGTTATAATTGTCTACTAACTAGAATTCTATTTCTATCTCGTTACAATATAATTATTTTTATTAAATAAAGTATAATTAATTAATGCAACGCAATTTTAAGAGACTAATTAAAATTAAACTAGTATTGTTAAACAAAATTCGAAATCGAAATTATAAAATTATTTGTACTATATTATTTAGTATAGCTTGACGCTTTTGTTACTTAACTATAACAATATTATTTTGCTTTATATTAATATATATTGCGATTCTCGAACGCAATTTGTATTTACGCAATATATAATATTAAATTACAATAAAGTTAAACAATATATAATTGCATTGTTGTTATATTGTATCTTATAATATAAATAAGCAAAATATTAGAGACAAAATTATATCGAATTGCAAGAATAATATTTATTTAAATTTAATACCAAAAAATTAAGTTATTAATGCTAAAAGACAATTAATACTACTTAATAAATTATTTGTATTTTATAAGTCGATTGCTTAAGTAATATAATTGTATTATTTATTTAGATTTGTCTCTATCTAATATATCTTATATAATAATTGCTCTTTATAACAAAAGATCAAAAATATATTTATTTGCTTGCTATAAATTAATTGCAATCAATTGTATAAATATTACTTTGTAACAATATTATAAAAGAACAAGATTTATATATTAATTAATAATTTTATTTAGACAAATATTCTCTTAATTGTATAAAAAAGATAACAACAAATTAATTTTAAGAAATAAATCCATTTTACTTACTTTGTTTATTAATATAATCTAATATTTTAATATACTATTAATTACTATCTTATATATTGTATTTCTTTTATAAATTTAATTTCTTCAATAAATATTAACAATCTTGTTATTATTTTTATCAAAAATCGAAATGCGTACGCAAGTATAGTTAAAATATATAATAATAGAAATTAATATATTGCTTATATTATAATTGCAAGAAAAGATAATATTATTATTATTAGTTAAGATTAACAAAACTTAATATATATAAATATAACAAAAAAATTAACTTATTTGTTTTATAAAATAAGCTCTTGTTAATTCTAGTTATATATTAGTTTGTTTTAAGCTTTCTATATTTGTTTCTTTTTTATTAAGAGTTTCTTTTGCAATTCTTTGTATTTTTATATAATAATAGAGATAATTTTTGCGACTTTGTAGCAAACTTTATTAAGATCGAACGATTAATTAAAATTTAAATAGATATTAAGTATTTCTATTAAAAGATATGGCAAACAACGTAGTAAATTATTAGTATTATCGAAGATAATTATATACAAATAGTAGAGATTGCAAAATATATTGTAGATTCTAAGCTAATCTTAATTAAATCTAGCTTATCTAAATTAAGTTAATTTAGATTTAAATTAACTTGCTAAACAAATTAATCAAAAATAAACAAGCAACTTTTTTAATTACTTATTTGTTACTATTACAATTTGCAAACTTTAAGTATATTGTTGTTGTATTACGCAATACTTCTACTTAATAATAATATACTTGTTAGCTTTTACTAATTTTCTAATCTATTAATTCGAGTTATTTAATAAAGATTTTAAATTTGTTTTTAAGTAATAGCTTTGTTAGTCTATTTGCTATTATATTTATGTTTCGAACAAAACTAATAAAAATGCAATTACTTTTGCAAAGATCTCTAATATAATAAAATATTATTTTAATCTATTTTAATCTATTATTAATATAAGCGTTCTTAATAAATACTAAAGTTGCTTAATTGTTGTTTATTAATTGTATAAAAACTACAAATTTGTATATCTTATTTTTAACAATATCTATACAATTTAATAAATCTCTAAAATATTTTGCATAATTAGTATTTCTTAGAATCTATATAATTTATAGACTCTTTCTAGTATATATAAATAGAGTTATATATTTAGTTTTAATAGTAGATATTGTTATTAACTTTTGCTTGCGTAATATTTATACAATTGATTTTTTATCTATTATAAATATATACTCAAAAATTAACTTTTAATTTAATCTATTAAATATATAGTCTAAATTAAAGTATATTACTAAATATAAATTTCTATTGCTATTATATATTAGTTTCTTGTTAACAATAAAGCAAAGATATCGAAACAATATTTTTAAAATTTAACTATAATATTTTGTTAAATTAACAAAATATTAATTTAGATATTCTATTGCAAAAGCAATATCTAAACAAATATAAATAGCTATATATATAATACTTTCTATTGTATATTAATAATCTTTTTAATTAATTTGTTTATTTTCTAGTTTAATAAATCGAAAAGAATTGTATCTATTTATAGACAATTTAGTTAAATTGCTTTTGTTAACAAATATTTGCAATCTATTAAATATTTTGTTAATATAATAGAATTAATTTATATATAAAGTTTTAACTTTTCGATTGCAAATAATTATAATATTAAGAATTCTTTTTATTTCTTTTAGATTCTTTATTTTAAATATTTTTTAAAACTTGTATTTAAACTAATTAATATTGCTTATTAATTGTGTAACAATAACAATATTATTAATATAAAACAAAAATATAATTAGATTGATTGCGTCGAGTTAAGTTATCAAGTTCGAGTCAAATATTCGACTCGAATTAAGTTGAGTTAGTTTCAAAAGTTAAAATCGAATTGTCGATTCGATTTCTAATATTGAAATCGACAATTCGAGTTAAATTGCAAATTTAAAATCGAAAATCGACTCGAAAAATCGACTCGAATCGTCAAGACTTAGTATTAGTATAAAGAAATTCTAAAATAAATAATAGAAACTAGAAAGCCATATTTTGTTTTATAATCTCTTAATAGTAAATTATTTAATAATGCATTAAGATAATGCATTTAAGCTATTTAAAATTGAAATTTAAAAAGTTAATTTAATTATATCTTAAAAGAGATTTAAATCTTCGACACAATGTAAATATTAAATAAATTGATACTATTTATAACTAGTTAAATGTCAACATTGCAACGCATTTTTAAATTTAACAATAATTATTAACAATTATATTTGCTCTAATTACTAAACTATTAAAACTTGTTATTTAAGCTTATTCTATTTATTTATATATAATAAAATAATACTTAAACAATAGTAAAATTATCAAAGTATTTAAATATATACTTTTAGTATATTATTAAAAATTAAAGTCTTTAAATTAAGTAAAATCAAATAAAGTTATATGTAAGTTGCAATTTTAATATTTATTTTAATTACAATTTTATAATGCAAAAGAATAACGAAATAAAATATATAATATAATAATGTATTAAAATAATGCATTATAATTGTTCTTGTAATAATAGACTCTCTAGACTATGTATGTAAAGTTATTAGTTCGAAATCTTAATAATTTTGTTTGTTTTATTATTATATTAAATAGTTTAATTCGAATTATTTTTTATTTTGTTATTATTTTCGTTGTTGTTATTTTTATCAATTTTATCGCTATTGTTTTTATTGTTTTTGTTCTTATTATTTTTTTTGTTATTTTTATTATTCGTTGTTAAATAATAGTTATAATTTAGTTTTTTTATATTATTTTGAGCCTTATATTAAGTTTCTTGCTTATAATTATTCTCTTTAATTACATTATTAAGATTCTTTATCTTAAAAATAATAAAATTTAAAATATCTTTCTTCTTTGCATTGTTTAAAATTGCAAATTCTTCAACAAAGATATCAAACAATTCTATAAAATTGTTATTATTAATTCTTTTTAAATTATTTAAGTTATTGTAATAAATAATTTGTTATTAAATAATTTCTACAATCGATTTTATATAGATCGAAAAGCTCTTATTAATATTAAGTTTGTTGTCGACGTTTAATTATAATATTATTTAGCTTAAATATAGAGCACAAATAATGCATTTAAATAATGTATATCTTTTTAAAAAATAATTTTATTGCTATATTTATATTCTTAAGTAACTTTTGTATCTTTTTAATAATTTTAAATCGATTTGCTTTTTTAATTGCAAATTTCTTTTTCGCTTTTCTTTTAAACTTATTTTTAAAATATTTCGCTATAAAGTTGTTAACATTGTGTGCTTTATTATATTATCTAAATATATCATTATAAAAATCTTAATTAATTCAATGTTTATTAATTTTTTTTTTGATATTTTTTTTGATATATTTACGATTCGATGCAAAGACTTGCTTTTAAACAATTGTTTTACGCAATTTTTTAAGTTAAATTAAGATAGCTTTGCAATTATTGCATTATTTTTAATACAATTTTTTTTTATTATTATTTTATTTTTGTGTGCGATTGCGATTTGCGATGCTTTTTGAATTAATTAATAGCGCTTTTATTATTTGTGCGTGTACTTAGCTTATTTTACGAGTAATATATAGAAATAATGCAATTATATAGCAACTTCAAAATTTTCTACAATATCTAGTAGAATGCAACAAAATTAAAAGAGTAGAAGATTCGAAAAAATTAATAAAATTGTAAATAATATGTTGACAAATAATTTTATTAAAACAAAGTAAAAAATATGTGTATTAAAGTTAGAATTAATATTTACTTACTAATATTTACTTTGAACTTTTGTTAACATAAAATTGTTATTTCTTTACATTAATATATATTTGATTTTGTTAACATATTACGCAAGTTTATGTTTGTTAATTGCTTTATTATTTATATTCCGTATTTTTATTGTTAATTATTAATTTAAATCTCTTTTTTTACGCGATTTTTTGACGCGTTTGCACTAGTTAAAATTATCAAAATTATTATTTATTTTACTATAACTTCTTTAAATTTTGTCTCGAATTTAACATCTTTTTTTCACGTTTATATAAATCTCTTTTTAATATTATTAAATTTATTATCTTCTTCGATAACTCGCGTAAAGCAAATAGATAATATATATAAATAATGCAAAAAGTTTTGCTTAAAATTAACATATTTAATTTGCTAATTCGTTAATCAATTTTAAAGTTTTTTCGCGATAAACTAATTTCTTAATTTGAATACAATAAAATAAATAAAGACAAAGAAAAGTCTTAAGAAAAAAAAAGTATTAAAGAAAAGAGTATTTAAGATGCTAATGTAATTAAGATAATACAAATAGATAATGTATTTTCGACTAATATATTAATGTTTTGCGATAGCATGCATAAAAGTAAAAGTTTAATATTGTCGCTCTTTGTAAAACTCGAAAATACTAAAAATTAATCGATTTCTTTATTTTTCGACTTGCATTTTAGCGTTTAATTCGTAAGTTTCTTTATAATAAAATTAATAATTACAAACGTAATCAAATTAACTATTGCATTTAGAGTTTAACTTTAGTAGCACTTCAAGAAGCAATAAAGACGTTTATAATTACTCTTTTTTCTAATAAGTATACTATCTCTTTGTATTACTATTATAATAATAGAATTATAATTAATATTTCGCATATTATAGATTCGAATCTTGCGATTATTTACGCAAAGCGTATAATACTTTAGCTAAGAAATTTGCTTTTCGTTAAGAATTTCATAAAACAATTTAATCTTTTAAATTAAAAATTTTACAACAATATTATGTTTTTCTTTTTAAGCAAACATAATATGTTTTTTTTTTTAAACAATTATAATTGTTTTTTGCATTAACTAAGATTCGAATTTTGAAAATTTTATTATTAATAGATTTTTTTTAGCAATTTAATTTATTAAATGCATTATTTCTTTGTATTATTATTAATAATATTTGATAATTTTTATAGTTATTAAAGATACTTTCTTTTTAAAAGTTAACTTATCTATAAATAAATTTAATTTAAAACAATCTTAAAATTTAGCGTGAAAAGATTTTCTTTTCTATTTATCGCTTAATTGTTATTTTTCTCTTTACAATATATATTTTATAATTCAAAAACAATCTTTTTTGCGTCTAAATTTATAATACAATTAAAATACTTAATTATTATAATTTGCTCAATTGTTTACAAACTTATTTAAGATCGATTTTATCAATACACTTTTCAAGCAAAACTAAAAGTTCGTTCAATATTTATTAATAACACTAGATATAAAAGTATATCTTAAGTTATTTGCGTTAACTTTAGAAAGTTTAATGTATTATCTCTCTAATATTTCTAGATCGAATATTTATTTTCTACAATATTAATACAAAGATATCGATCGTTTTTATCTTAAATCGAACAAAATTATTAAAATTGCTAAAATAAAAATCTCGTAATAGTTACAATAGACTATATTAATATTAGTAAAAAATTATATGCATTACTATATTGCATTATCTTTTTAACAATAATTGCTCTTTGCGCTTTTGCTCTTAAACTAGCAATTAAATCGTAATAATATCGATAATAGTTTTTGAATTCTATCTTGTATTTGTTTTTGTAGTTAATAATATTGTTGTTTTCTCTCTTATTTTACAATTTATAAAGACTAATTTTTTGCGTAAAATCTAAAATGTTAACGAAATTGTATAATATATCGTCTAATTCTTTTATTTTCGAATAGTATTTCGCAAGCTTTGTCGAAGCTTTATTGCAAATCTTAAGTACAATATCTTTCGAAAAATAAACATTAATTCTTATTATTTTCTTTAAATATTTAAGATAATTAAATATCGCATTAAATACTCGAAATTTTAAATAAATGTCTATATTAATTGTTCGCGAAACTATAAAAGTGCATTCGTAGAAAAAATTTAATATATTATTAACAAACAAAACTAAGTTTTATTCGTTTTTGTTAAGCTTAACTTATTGAATTTTTAAATTTTAAAAATATTTCTTTATTTAAAGATTAATGTAATCGCGTAATTAATATATTTAACAAAGCATAAAATAAATAGAGTTTTAACAAATATAAATATTCTATATTAGTTTTCGTGACTTTTTATTAGTTTTCTTTTAAAAAACTCGAAATCGAAGCAAACGTTAAGTTGAGTTATTAATAACAATTGTAAAAGCGCAAATTTAATAAATTTAACGCATACATTATCTCTTTGTATTATTATAAATTTAAATATCTTTTTAATTACATTAAACAAGCTTGTGCTTCTTGCAATATCTTAAAGTTGTTTATTCTTTAATTGCACAACAATGTTATTATTTGTTGCTTTTAATTTTATATTTAAAATAAAATCTTAAGTTACAAAATTAATTATATAAGTTAAATAAGACACAAAAAATTTTGTTGTTTGTTTTATTAAAACTCTTGTTAATTTAAGATCTTATTAAGTTCGTTTTTAAGTATGTTGTTATTACTTGCGTTATTAATAATAATCTTAAGAAGCTTGTCTTTAATTTTAAAAAACTTCAAAATCTTTACAAGCTTTAACATTAATTAACAACTTATATACTTAATATTAAAAGAAGTAAATTTAATCAAATGTTTGCGAAATTAAAATATAACATTTACTTAATATATTAAAACCTTTAGATAAATAACTTTTTAAAAACTAAATTATGCATTTAAAGCAATAGAGACACGTTAAACACTCTTAAAATCTATCTTAATTTTTTCGCAAATTTAATTATATTTTAAAAAAATCATTTTAAATAATTTGATACAATTCAAAAGTATCAAATTTAAGCAAAGCATTTCTAGCAACTTTCGAAAGTTAAAATTGTTAATAATTCGAAAAGACAAATTTAAATTTACGAAAATCTTGCATAGTTAATCTTCTTAATTATCTTAAATAAGAAATAACAACAAATTAATATAATTTTTCTTCTAATAAATTGTTAATTATACATTATTTATATGCATTACTAATTGTAATTTACGCGATTAAAGACTAGATCAATTGTTGTTTGTAATTAAGATTGTTTTCGTTTTAAATAAAAGAAAAATAAAAGATGTTTTTTTATGTTTAATGTGTTTGAATAATTGTAAGCAATAGAATAATTCAAAATTTTATAACAACTTTTGCACACAATTTTTGAAATATTATTTATAATCGAAGTTATTTGAACATATTTGTTTCAAAGCTTGAATTGTGCTCTTGCATTAATTTTTTTTGTTTAACGTAAATTAACAAATTTCAATTAAGTTTTATTTAAAATATTGTTGTTAATAGTTGTTTGTAATTGTTATATTTAAAATTAAGTATTAGTATTTAAACTTTATTTAATATATTCGTTTCTCTCTCTTAAAACAAGCAATAAATAATTGATAAATATTTTGTTAAATATCTTGTAAAAATTTCTTTTTTTAGTATTAATAGCAAGAGTAAGAAAATTCTAACTAGATTAACTTGCGAATTGATTGAAATATAAACTACTAAATAACAAATTGCAAAAAATAGATTTGCTAAAATTCTTTTTATTTAAAGACAATAATTGACTTAAAGCTTTTAAAGAACTCGATATTTTGCAAACAAAAATACAAATATAGTATAATTATATTTTTTAACAATTTAAGAAAAAAATTTAAGAATAAAAAAATAATGCAAAAGAATAATGCAAACAACAACTAATATAAATAAATTGTTTTAAAATAATATAAACAAAAGTAGCTTTTAAGTCGAAGCATATTACTTAACACTATAGCGAAAAATTCAACATTATAATAACGTATTTCCAAAAATAGAAAATCTTGACATAATAATGTTATATTTGATTTTTTAACAA
>JAABUL010000817.1_pt1 | contig 64541 bp, 62 predicted proteins | sample 5559151 | NCBI WGS metagenome assembly JAABUL01 (sample SAMN10711876, study PRJNA513368) | rock metagenome | isolation source: Antarctica rocks | place: Antarctica: Victoria Land, Pudding Butte sud
ATGCTATGAAATATGCAATGCGAGGCAAACGTCGAAGCATTTACTGCTGAACTGCAGGCATTATAGAGCAGAGCAGATAAAGCTTAAGGAAAAAGCTCAGCTCAAAAACACAGACACTATATTGACACTGTTCATCACCAAAATTGAAAGAATCGCAACACTAGAGTATTTGAAAAATACTCGAATTGCGACGAGGAAATGACTATTAGAAACGAAAGAGTAGAACGCGAAGAGTGCGAAAGAACAAAGAAAAACGAGAGTACGATGGCGAGGGTTGAGGAAGAGCGCTTGTATGCGCAAACTATCGATGTGATTGATCAACGAAAAGATATAAAGCAGCGACTTTGACCAGGTTACATGTAACTTAGCATACATACAGCGTCTAGACAGTGCCATAGTCATAGGCTGCATGCACTTAATGAAGAAATAAAAAAAATAAAAAATAAAAAATAAATCATCTGTAGATAGCAGCTGATAAAACAGAGTTACATAAGTCTCTTCTTTTCTCTTAGCTGCAAGCATTGTCAACTTGACAAATTTCAATGTCTTGCACAGACTAACTTGTATTTGCTTTGCACGCTGAGTGCTGCTTTCTTGATATGATCAGCAATGCTTGCGTCAATGAATATTCAAGTTAATCTCATTTAATTACAAATAGTTAAGAATCATATCATATTCTTGCATGTTCACAGCATGAAACTTAATGTTTTAGCTTTTGTGAACTTTCTTATAATTGATCAACTCAATATTGATCTGATGTGTATCATAGCAGAAAATTCAATGATCATTGATCATCTGAATCTGTTTTAGAGTTGCATGATTCTTTAATAATTCATGCTCTTTTACTTATGATTGCAATATAAAGTTTTGCTCAATTTCAGAGTCAATAAGACAGTGAGTTTCGCGCATTTTCTCAGAAACATTTGTCAATACTGATATCATCAATGCATGTAACAATCGTCTTTTCGTAATTATATTTAATAATTCAATGATGAATATTAAACTTTCTCTTTTCTTGTTTCTTCATCATGATTGTGAGTCTCTTGTCTGAATGCGTTGTTGAGATTCATTGAATTATCAATCTTATGTTTCAGCTTTTTGCATGATCAGCACGTAATATTGAATAAAGCAACATTTTGCTTGAACTCACTGAACTTAAGTGTTGCATCATTTTTAAACTGCATGCTTAAAGCAAAGAACTTTGAATTCTTTATTGCAGCGACAGACTTCATCTTCTTATGCAAGAATTGAAAACTCTTCTGAGATGCTGCATTCTCACTTTGCTCCAAATGTAACTTTAACAATGTGTCAATGTTTCACAAATGCAAGTCAATGTTTATAAAATGCTTTAGCAAATTGACATAATTGATAGAAATGTATAAGATGCAAAGAAACTCATTCATGATAATTTCATTAATCTTCATTCGTAAGTACATCATGCAAGTCTTGTCAAATATATGATAGTTTAAATCTACATACAGTTTGATGAGATATTGTTTGAAATTCATGATGCTTTAATTGACTCACTGCTTTGCAGCTTTAAATCAATATTCTGTTTGAAAGTTATGAATTTCAGAATTGCTAAGTTTAGCACGCAAGTATTCAGTATAGTACTTTCAGTTGAGTTTCTCATCATGATTGTGCATGCTCATTACATGATCTCATCACTGATTACAAAACTTCTTTAACAAGTATGATGCAGATCATTGCAGCTTCTCTTGTTTCATGATGAAATCAAATAATGTCATGACTATGAAGTCTTTGCAGTCTTGCAGTCAGAACATCAAGAAGTTGTAATTCATGATACTTTGCTCTTTAAACTTGTGAGATTGATTAGCATGCTTGCGTGCATTACTTCAATAGTGATCATCATTATGTTAACATTGATGATCAGAAATTGATCAAGTCTCTTGCTTAAGTTTCAATATGTAAAGTTGCAAGACAAGTAATATGTTTTGCATCTTCAGATTCTTCAACTGCTTACATACTTCGCTTGTTGATCATCAAGAAATATAATTTGTCTGTTCATTAAATTCTTGCAACTTGAATTTCTCATTTGCATGTTTGAATGCATGATTCTCAGATCTGTTCTGATGAGATGATGAATTCTCAGTATAAAAGAAGTTATTACTTCTTTCAATCATGCAACTTTTAGTAAATCGCTGCATGTTTGACATTTCTTACTGAGCAGCTTCATGCAAATGAAGCAATTAAAACTGTAAAATGATGAGATCTTTTTACGTGAAACTGCATAGTAGAAGATAATAAGATAATACTTTATTGATGATAGAACTAATTGTTAAGAAATGAAAGTGAAAGTTTGCAAAGTTTTCATCTTCTGTTAAGTCATTATCTTTATTCACTCATTAGTTTTTTTAATCTAATCTTGCAAGCTAGTCTTACAGACATGCATCATTCATAGTTGATGAGATGCATTCTCACAAGTTCATGCATAAATAAAGACTATCATTCTTTTTGAAAACGAATAAAATAAACGTGTCAATTGAGCTGATGAAGTGCTTAATTCATTCTTTCGCTAAAACATTGTTTAAATACTGTTTCAGAGTTGCTAACTTTGTATTCAACAAATTATACAACAATTCATATGATAACTTTGCAGTGATTTCGATTGCATGATCATGATTTTCATGCAAAGACAATTTGTCTGCACTTTTTATCAAGAATACATCTTTATACTCTTTCAATTCAATGAGTAAAGTCTGCATTTTAAGCACATTTGTGATATGATTCATCACGTTATTTATTGCTTTCACTTGATGTTTAATGATCAATTCTTTGACGACGTTGATTATAATAAAAGCATACATAGTAAACTCATTTTATAGAGCTTTTGCAAAATCTTCTGCAATGAATAACTTGAATGCATACTCATTCATATTGAAATGTCATGTTTTTACAACTGTGTTTATTTGAATACACTTGAATTGCATATTCAACATGCTTAAGATTAAGAAAAATTCTTTCTTGTTAATAGCATAGAAGATATTTTAAGATAAAACTATGTAAATTTAACTGATTGTTTATTTTAAGTCAACACTCTTTTATTCTTAACATGCTGTTGAATAACAGTTAATAAACTGTTGACTTTAAGTTCATTTAAATAGAGTATAGAAGTCATGTTGTGTTAAGTCACATTTTCAAAAAATAAAGTACAAATGTGATATAAAAAGCTGTAGAAGCAACAGAGTGAGCAAACAATAAACATGTGCAATGATTATACTAGTAGAAAGATACTGTAGAACGTGTATGTATGAATGCTCTTTATTTATCTGTCAAAAAGAAAATTTATATGTACATTCAAGAAACATTCTCAACTCTTTTATCATTGACTCAGATCTCAATCTCTGTCTCATGATAAAAGCTTTTGCAGCTATGATAAGTGAAGCGATCAATTCTCTTCTTTGTACAGTCGCAAGCATGATAATCAAACTCATCACAGATAACACACTTGACATCAACATAATTCAACATGACAGCTTTCTTCAAGCAGATTTTAGATGTATGATTAATTTCGTTGCAAAGTCAGTACATCAAGCGAAGTGATCAATTCTCTTCTTCGTACAGTTGCAAGCATGATGATTAACACTCAAGCAATTGCTCTTGAATGCTATCACTCATTATTCTTCATCAAGAAAATTTCGTTCTTCGTGCAGTAGAAGTACAACTTTGACTCGTAGATTGCAATTTTCGTCTTTCTCATTCTATTGTGTGCTTTTCACATCTGAGTCAATTAAGAGTTATGACAAAACTTTATCATTTTTCAAATCTGACGTAGATTTTAACTGAAAAGCAGCTTTCTTTCTTTCAACACTTTCACTGAATTTCAGCTTTGCAGACTCATCAGCGCATTTGACGTGATACATATTTCTCTTATTTCAATCATTACAAAGTGATGAAAAAACAACTCTTCATGCTTATTGTTTAGTAAATTGCACGATGTTGCATCTGAAAATTGATGATCTTGCAGCGTAGCTGTTATCTTGTTCTTTGTTTCATATTCTTGAATTTTCAGATTCACATCATCTTTCAAGATCACTGTGTAATATGTTGAGACTGCAATTCTCTCTTCTTCAATGTCTTTCATGTTCTTACAAGATATGTGTGACATGAAGATGCATACATCTCTCGTCACGCATTTCTGATTCATTCATCTAAGCTTTGATTTCTTTGAATCAACTTCAATGAACATTGCAAAAGTTACGTTGTGTGTGAAATCATCAGTCGCTAGTTCTCTTTTCGTTATTTTCTCTCATCACTGCTTCATCTTGTGATGCATTCTCAAAATCATCTCATCTTCACTTTTAATCAATTTGTTTGCAAAGACTGTGAACTTTTGTATTTTGTTCTGCTCTTTGTCACTTAATAAATTAAGAACATTGATGTTCAAATGTCTTATGATCACGAAGTGATTCTTCAACATACATTTCATGTAGTAGAAAAAAGCTATCAAATTGATCTCATGATTCAATCTTAATGCTATGATGATGAGATAGTATAGTAGATTCTATTGCATTATCTGTTGTAATATGATATACATCAACGTTCTAAGTTATTCATGCTTAATGATATTCAGATCATTTTGCTGATGTCACATGTGCATATTCAGTTCTTCTTTTATCAAGAGTCACGTTCTTTCACTCTTGAGTCAATCAAAAACTTTAAGCAGCATTATCAAGTTATTCTTTTTTCATTTCTGATATTTCGTCTTCTTTATGAATAACTTACAAATCAGAGATGTATCAATTCTATTCTTATTCATCATGATAAATTGTAGTTGAAATAACTGAAGTAAATCAATTTGATAAAAGAATCTGCTGTCTTAATGAAATCATTTCATTGAAGTAGTATTGATTTTGAGATGCTTTAGATGAAATCGATAATCATACATGATGTTAATTCATTCAAGAAGTATATTCTCTGCTAGCTGTTTTGTCTTTAATTCTAATCTTTGTTTGAATTTTTGAAGATGAAGATGATACACATGCGTTCTTGTGTTCTTGATCTCATAATGAAATTTTCGCAACAACTTCATTATAGTTGCTAATGATATAAAATCAAGATAGTTGAGAGTTTTTTTTTATGCATTGAAAACTTGTACATATGAGCATGATTTACTTACTACATTCATTCATGAGTTTTCTTCTGTTCAATAACTTAATCGCTGAATCTGTGATCTGATATTCTCAGTCAAAGTGACAAAAATGACTTTTTCAATGTCAACAACAGTTTCACTCATTTCTGTTTTCAAGCTATATTGCAGAAAACTTTTCTCATCATTCATGAGTGAGTTCAATGCAATGATGAGTTTTTAAGTGTTTCACTTCATCATTTTCAACAATGTTGAAGTTGAAGAAATTGAAAATACTATAAGTTGTACATGTGATGATTTTGAAGAGATTGATGTAAGAAGTCTTGATGATTGACATGTTATTAACACACTTCATAATGTAAACTTTGATGAACTAAGATACATATTAACATCACTTGTCTTTGTTATAAAAGAATGATTCTTGTGCTCTGATGATCTTGATCTTCTAACATCACTTATCTCTGTTGTAAAAGAATAATTCTCATACTTTGATGATTTTAATCTTTTAACATCACTTGTCTTTGTTGCAAAAAAGTGATTCTTATGCTCTGATGATCTTAATTTTCTAACATCACTTGTCTTTGTTACAAAAGAATGATTTTCATGCTCTGATGATCTTGATCTTCTTTTGAACGTGAACTGCAAAACTGTTGATGATTTTATTACTGTTTCTGCATGATTAATCTCAAGATTCATATTTTGTGATTGTTTGCTCAACAATTCAGATTCAATTCTTGTTCAGTTCATTTTATTCAGCTGTTCTTCTATTAACATCACTTCTTTCTGCTTAATAATCAACTTATCATAGTTCAATGATTGTGAAAACAAAGACATTGAGATTCATTCTTTGCTGATAAAAGCTTAAACTGCTCAATGATAAACAACTTGCTTCATCATCACTTTTGCTAAATTTTCACTTTCAACTCTTGTGATTGCAGCATGCATCTTGATCATGACTTCTTTCTTGATTAAATACAGTGAGAAGTTTTTCTCTGATGTTTAAAGATTCAGAAGTTTTTGCTTTCATCTGCTTGCTACAATCTTTCTAGCTTTGATAACATTTCTTTTCTCTGCGTTTATGCACTCATATTTGATGATGATTGCTTCTCACTCATTTCTCTTAATAATCATCTTTGCGTAGAGTGAATTACGCTCAAGAAACTTTACAAATTCGTACATTAAATCTTCAACGTTTACATGCATATTCATGATTTAATCTTTAAACTGTCAAATCATCTTATGATGCTTTTGCATCATAGAGAGAAAGTTCAAGTAAATAGTCAGTTTCTGATGTTCATTAATGACGTGTCTCAGATGATACAACATGATCGCAAAGCTTGCTTTAGTGAGTGTCATGTTTGCTTTTCTGAAATAATCAAAGTGAAAATAACAAAGATTCTGAATAAGATTCTTTATAGTTGAATGTTGAATGAGAAAATATGTGATATGATCAGAATGTTCTAATGAAAGTAATAGTGAAAGTAATAATGTAGCAATTCAATCGAGACAGTTGAAAGTGCAAAAGAAAGAATGCAAACAGTTTTATGCAATTGTTAAGCTGAGAAGATTTCTTGAACTTGATGTTAGTACTTAATGAAAAAAAGTTAGAAATTTGAGCAAACAGCGTAGGAAAATAGCTAATTGATCAATCGAACAATTTATTGCTGATCAATTAACTGAGCAATTTATTGCTGATTAATTAACTGAGCAATTTATTGCTAATTGATCGACTGAGAAATTTATTGTTAAAATGCAAGTCACATGAGTTATGTTGACTTGATGTAGAGACATGCTGTCATGTCATGTCATGTGTTATTAAGTCGCTTTTTGATATCTTCTTTAATATGCAGTTATTGATTCATTTTAATTCTTACTTTAAATTCTAGCTTTAATCAATATGCAGTTAACTTGCTAGCGTTGACTGCAAATTGATTAAAACTTCTTGTCTTGATTAGAAATAATTTGAGTTCTTATTTAAGATTTATCTTTAGTATTGAAGTACTTCAACAAAGTGAGCAAACAATGAACATATGCAATGATCATACTAGTAAAAAGATACTGTAAAACGTGTGTGTATGAATGATCTTTATTTACAAGTTGAAAAGACATTTATATATACATTCAAGAAATGTTCTTGACTTTTCTATCATTAACTCAGATCTCAGTCTCTGCTCTTCTTTACTAATTTGCTCAGAAATGTCGCGAATGATCTTATGATATTCATTTCTCATTCAACTTGTGATTATTTCTTGATCATCAGCAGAAAAAGAAAAAATAAGTAAATAAAGAAAAACAATTTGATAAATGAAACACTCAGTCAATCTGTTTGAAGATCACTTCATGTATTTTTTTTCATCAACTCAATATCATTTTTGATGCAGTAGAAATAGAATTTAGACTCGTAGATTGTAATCTTTGTCTCTTTCATTCTTTCGTAAGCTCTTCTTATCTGATTCAATGCAAATTTTCAATGATATTCAACAAACTTCTTTATTTGCTGCAGATTCTGATCAAACAAAAAACTTCTCTCTTTCAACATCTTCATTGAATCTCAGTTTCAAAGATTTATCAGCACATTCGAAGTTGAACATACTTCTTGAATTTTCATGATGACAAAATGATAAAACAATACTCTTTCTTGTTTATCATTTTCTAGATTAGAAGAAATCGCGTCGATGAGTCTTTGATCTTGTAATGCAATGATCACTTCATTCTTAGTTTCACATTTCACAATTTTCATGTTGACTTCATCTTTAAAGATTGCTGTATGATAAATGAGCATTGCAATGCATTGTTTATCAGATTTATCTTTATTGTCATGTGATAAATGTGACATTCAGAAATGAACACTGTCTGCAACATAAGACTGATTCACTTATTTCAGACCTGATTTTTGTGAATCATTCTCGTTGAACATCTCAAGTACTACGTAGTGAGTATACTCATTCGTTGCTAGATTTCACTTAGTCACTTCTTTTCATCATTTTTTCATGCAAAGATGTAAATCAAGAATGAATTTATCATCTTTGTTAATTAATTCATCTGCAAACATTGCTGTGCTTTGAATTTAACTTTGTTCTTTATCACTCATTAAATCATTGACATTCAGATTCACATGTTTTATGAGTTCTGAATCATTCTTGAAAGTGATCTTCATGAAATATGAGAAGATCAGAAGATTGATTTCGTGATTCAATCAAAAAGTTACAGTAATAAGATAATACATTATATTCTGACGTACTAATTGTTGCAACATGATGTACATAGTAGTTCTTAATCAGTCGTGATTCATAAGATTCAAGTCATCTTTCTGATATCATAAATACATGTTTAGTTTCTCTCTTATTAAGACTCATGTATTGTCATTCAATATTTAATCAAACACATTTGATAACATTATTGCATCGTTTTTCTTTCACTTCTGATACTTGATTTTCTTTATGAACATGTTATGAATCAGAAATGTATCAATTTTATAGTTTTATAATATATACAATTGTAGTCGAAATAGTTGTAGTGAGTTAGTGAAGCGAAAGAAATGACTATCTCGATGAAATCAGTCTGCAAAAGTGACATTGATTTTCACAAAATTTAGTCAAAATCTATAGTTGTATATGATATTTATATGATCAATAAGTATTTCAAACAACAGCTCATTCATCAGTAGCTTGAGTTTATTTTTCAGTTTCTGAAGATGTGAATGACATATAAACATTTCTACATCTTTAGTATCAAAGCGAAATTCTCTCAGTAACTTTATTATCATGATCAAAGATATTGAATCAAGATAATCAAGTCTCTGCTTTCATGTATGAAATATTCATATGCAAAAGCATGCTTTACTTTCTTTCATCTTTCAGAGATTTTTGACAATTTGATAACATGATCACTGAACTTTCAATCATACACTTTCAATTGCTGTCATAATGATAGCTTTCTCATAGACACTTGCAGCATCACTTATTTCTGATTCAAGATTGTACTGTAGAAGAATCTTTTCATTATTCATGATTACATTTAGCAAAAATGCAAGTCTTTGCTCGTCATATTCTGCTGATTTCAAGAGTGCTGAAGCAATCAAGATAAGAGAATGAGAAGACATAAAAAGATGTACGCGTAATGTTCTTGAAGAATTTAACAACATGAACGAAGTGATCATGTCAGAAGAAATTGATGTAACAATTCTTGATGATTAACAAAATTTTATTGTCAGACTTCACATTGCTAACTTCAATGAATTAAGATCTGAGATCATGATCACATTACTTATCTTTGTTGCAAAAGAATAGTTCTTATGTTTTGATGTTCTTGATCTTTTCTTAAACGTGAACTGCAAAACTGTTAATAAGCTCATAACTGTTTTTACATGATCGAGCTTTAAACTTATATTGCGTGATCGTTCTTTCAATAATTCAGATTCAATTCTCATTCAGTTCATTTCATTCAATTATTCTTCGATTAACATTAATTTCTTCTGCTCAGCAATTAACTTTTTATAGTTCAATGATTATAAAAATGAAGAGACTGAGATTCACTCTCTGCTGATGATTGCTTAAGCTGCTCAATGATATATCACTTGTTTCATCATCATTTTTATCAAGTGTTCATTTTCAATTCTGTTAATGACAACATACATCTTATTCATTGCATTCATCTTCAAGTCTTGTTCTGAAGTTCAAATGTTTAAAAGCTTCTGTTCTCATCTGCTTGTCACTGTCTTTCTGATGTCAGCTATATTTCTTTGTTTGCGCTCAATTCACTCATGCTCAGCGTTGATTGTTTTTCATCTCTCTTTCTCTGCTGTCATTCATAAGTAGAGAAAATTACTATTAAGAAACTTTACGAAGCTGAATATCAGATCTTCAACTTTCTCATGCACTTGCATTATTTGATTTCTAAACAATCAAATTGTCACTTGATAATCTTCATCACTAAATAGTGATTTCTGTCAGAATCGTGTCTAGATGATACAATCAATGAAGATCAGAGTTGATAATGCTTGATCTTTAAAGATAGTTATAACTGAATATTAAGAATACAGAAGAAGATTGATACAAAAGCTTCTATTTATGTAATGTTCAAAGACTGTGCTAGACTTGAAAGAGATGTGTTTGTGACATGAGAAGAATGTGATGTAGATGAACAAGATGTTGATGAAAGAAAAAAGTGTTGAGAAAGAAAAGAGTGTTGAGTCATATTTGAGTCAAACCTGAGTCAGATCTTGACTAAATCATTGACTAGTTCTAATTATTACACAGAGAACTCACTAGCGTTCACTGTGAATTGATTAAAGCTTCAGTCTTGTTTAGTCTTATTAATCTTGATACACTCGTAACATTACTTTTCTCTTTGAAAATTCATGTTCACATGAATGTAGTTTCTTTGCTTGCTTTTGTTGATAGTTATTTCGATATTTAGCGCGATTTGTTTGAATATAGCTTATGAAATTCGTTCAAAACTTTCTCTGAGTCATTGAATTTCTCTTTATCGACATAGTATCATTCGTCGTTTCTATCTAGATCTGTTCATTTGACTTTGTACTGTATTCGATCTCGATAGCGTCTGAAGTTCAATATATCATCTATCTTTCAGTGTTCATCGTCTTCGATAGTGATTGATCTGAGTGATTCTGAATGCTGTTCTGATAGAAGATCTTCTGAATACAATCGCAGTAGCTTTGAGCTGAACATCGAATGCAGATGCTTCATGCTGACTGATAGATGAAGATGATAGAAAATACTCACTTTCGCAATGATTTGATAGAGACTCAGCTGTTTGTCTTTCAAATCTTTGCAGAGTCTCATTGTTTTGACGTTTCTGAAAGATAGTCAAACTCAGTCATCTACTTCATAGATGACGTTTCATCTATGTTTATTGATCTGAACTTCAATGATCAACTTCGTCTTTTTCAATTGTTGATGATTGAAGCTCAGTAGCTCTTTTATTTGAATGACAATATCATCTGCTTTTCTAGCTTCAAGTCGTTCACAAATTGTTTCGTAGTCAGTTGTATCTGAATTGAAACTCATTCGAAAGTGAAATTCTTTATTGAAGTAGAAGAGAGTCATTGAAGTGATCAAGAAGATATTGAAATTGTCGCTGAATTTCATCATAGATATTCATTTGACTCAGTCGTTCTGCATGTAATTGCAGTAAATTCTAAGTTCGCGTTCAACGTCTTGATTGACTCATTTTGATTGATCATCAATCTCAGAATGATAGACTGTGAATAAACTAGCTGTGATTCTCAGTCGCTTGCAAAGACTTTTTCACATAGTCGATATGAATTGAAAGTCTCTGTTTGAAACAATAGAACTGAGTAGATCATGCAGTCAATAGACGTTTCATAGCATGATTCAAATCATTTCTTCAACTGAAATGTCATCATCTTCTCAATGACAGAAAACATAGTGATGTTCTTTGATGAAATGACATATGATTGTGCAAATGACGTTATAGTTTTCTGACAGAAATAGTTCAGTGATGAAGTTCATAGTTATATCTTTTCAGCATTTCTGTGAAATCAAAAAAGAATGATGAAGTTCATTGATGCTATCTCTAGAGACTTTGCTTCGCTGACAAGCATGACAGTTTTGAATGTATTGTTGAATAGTAGCTCGATGATCTGATTAATAGTAGAAACGCTGAACTAGATCAATGATTCGTTTATTGTCGAAGTGAGAGATTGAGAATTGATCATGCACTTCTTGTAGTAATTTCGTATGCATGTTCTCAGAGACTCACAATAAATCTTTTCTAAATAGAACGTCATCAATGATTTCGCAGTTCTTCAGTTTAGTGATATGAAATTTGAGCTTGTTTTCATTTATGACTTGTTTATATTCGCTGCAGAACTCATCTGTTTAATTGATCATTCATACTCGTTGATAGAGATTTGCTTCTGATTCAATAAATATAACATTGACTCTATCAAGAATCAGAATAGTTTGAAAATGATTTTCAAGACGCTGAGCTGATTCAGAGACGTTTGTTAGAAACATTCTGATTAAAGCATCGACTTTAGTGTTTATTCTGCCTGATTTAAAGATGATCTGAAAGTTGAACTTCAATAAAATATTCAGATAGTTGACTTGTCATCGACTCAACTGTTTGTTTTTCATGAAGATTTTTAAAGTCTGATGATCAATGAACATCTGAATGAGTAGTTCAGTGCATTTCAGCTTGAATCATCAATGTTTGAAACATTGAATAATGACTAGTAATTTCTTGTCATAAATGTGATAATTGATTTCAGCGAGAATCATGCTTTTGCTATAGAAGATCATCGAATGAAGAACTCTCTCGTCATTGTACTGAGATAGTATTTCATCTTTTACATAGTTTGAAGCATCAATTTTCAGAATAGCTTGTTGTTTGAGATCAAAGTGATGAAGTACTGAGACTGAGCTGACTTGTTTCTTTAGATTGTCAAAAGCTTGAACACAGATCTCATTTCAAACAAAAGATGTGTTCTTTCTAGTCAGCTGAGTAAATGATTTGACTAGCTTCGAGAAGTTCTTAATGAAACGACGATAGAAGTTAACAAATCTCACGAAGCTTTGAATTTCTTTTAGATTGATTGAAGTGATTCAACTGACTATGACTGTCACTTTGCTGAGATTCATATGAAGATTTAGTTCTGATACAATGACTTCTAGAAAGACAGTCTCTTCTACATTGAATTCGCACTTTCAAATATTTATCTGCAGTTCAGCTTCATGCAGTTGACTCAATACTAGTTTGACGTGATCTCTATGTTTCTTTCTCATTTTGCTATAAATGAGAATGTCATCTAGATAGACTTGACAAAAGTCGTTCAGAAAGTCTTATATCACATCATTCATATATTGCTGAAAGAAGATCAATTCATTAGTCAGTTTGAATGATAGCATCTTGTATTTATATGCTTCTAAAGCAGTGATAAAAGTGATGTAATTCTCACTATCAAAATGCATTTGAAGTTTGTTGAATGCTGATATGATGTTCAATTTAGTCAGATGCTTGCAATTCACTATTTTATCAATGATCTCGTTTATCAACGATAGAGAATATCTATTTCTTTTGAAAATGACATTTAGCTTTCAATAGTTCACGCAAAATCAAAAATCTTTATTTGCTTTGAGAGCAAATAGAACAGAGAAGAAATAGAGAGTCTGACTAGAAGTGATGAATTTTTTCGACAGATTCTCGTTTAAATACTTCTTTACTTTCAGAAGTTTGACAAAAGACATTCAATAAACTCAACAGCGAGAAAGTGTTGAATCACTGATGAGCTTGATTTTATGATTGTAGAAGCGATGAGAAGGTAGTTTATTCAATTGAGCTCGATCAAAAACATCTAGAAACTCATGATATTTTGATGATAGCTTCGCTTTAATATCTTTCAAATTCTGAGTCGTTTCATCAATTGAAGAGATGTTTAAAGCGTTCAAATTGCACTAAGTATTGTACGCGATTTTTCTATTGATGTTTATTATGAATAAAGTAAAAACTTCAGTCTGATTCTTCTTTGAACAATTCAACAGTGTTTTGAACGAAGCTGCATTTATGCTTTGAATCAAGAATGACTCTTTCTGAGCAGTGATTGAAATGAGTCGTTTGAGCATCATAGAGATTTTAGTCTGAGTGATTGAAGAAGACGAAGTTGATCATGATCAACTTGAGTGCTTTGAATTAAGAGAAATTGAAAAAATCGAAATAGAAGTATTTAATTGATTCGGAAAAACAATGACGTCGTTTTGCATATTCAGTAATATTTCGTTTTTGTTCATTCAGAGCTTACTCAATATGACTTCATGATGATTGATATCAGCTATCAACATTGATACAGTCAATTTCTTATGACTTTCAATGATGAGATTGAGTAGAATTTTATGAGTGATGATCTTCTTAGATATCTTCTCATCATAATCTCTTATTAGCTTCTCTTTTGTCAGAGATATAGATTGAATTTCTAGTTTCTCACATACTCTATTGACTAGATTAGCATGTATGAGTGTATGAATGACTGAATCACTGTTTATTAGCGAACAAAGACTGAAGAATTGATTCTGCGAGATGAGATGAGCATCAATTAGAAACAACTTTTCAAAGTAATTTTCTTCTGATAGAATTTCGTTTAGTTTGCACAAAGATATAATTTCTATTTCTTCGATGATGATTGACAACGAGATTCATCTGTACATGATGTCAACTACGAATCTTTTGATTCTATTCTGTGTTTGAATAGAAGTCAAAAGAGTCAAGAAATCTTAATTCAACGCAGTTCAAATGATGTTAGAACGTTGCGTGATCAGAAAAGTCATCGTGCAGAGTTTTCACTCATGCGACAACATTCTTTCTAACAGTCACAATCGATCTACGAAGAAGATTAATGACATGTCGATGTCAGTAAGAGATGAAAAGATACTACTAGTGAAAAAGACAATTCAGGTGAAGAGTCTGTGAGTTGTGACTACAAGTGATCGAAGAATTTGCGACTCGTTGACTGCGTCGATATCGAAACGTCTTCATCACATTGACAGTGTCATCAAGTAATTGATGAAAAGATATCAGATAGAATAGTCGTTTCAAGTATTGAAAGACGTGACTACAGTGCTTGAAGAAGTAGTGACTCGTCGATCACGCTGATATATTGAGAAGACTTGAACTCATCTTCTTTACTTGACGTCAAGTCATTCATCTATTCACGTGAAAAATTGAGAGCTCAAGAGAATGATCAGAATGCATTCTCTTTCATTGATCAGAGTCAAACATCGAACGATTGCGATCGCACGTCTATACTAACAATTCATTCAACGTCTACGTGACACAAGTCAAATCAAGAGAAGAAAAGAGTTACTCAATACAATCACACTCTATCTTCTCATCATGTGCATCTCTCTTTCATCACATATTTCTCTGCTCAATGAATGACAATCATTGAGTAAGAAAACACAGCTCTACGTACGTTACAATCACGAGCATCATGAGTGCAAAGAAAACGTCTTTCATCTTTGAATCGAAGATCGAATCGAGACATCGTTGTATAGAATATCGTCAATGAAAAGCAGAGCAAAGACGATGCGTCATAATCAAACAGCACAGACACTCTCATCAAGAGTTTACTTGAGCATCACGCGCTGAATAGAAGCTATAGATTCATTACTTGATAACACAGTGTCAATCTCATTGTTTCGACTGCGTGAAGCAGTCGTATAGACGACAAGTGATTTTCTTTCTCAGAGAGTTTTGTTCACTCGATATAAATAGCATAGAGTTTCTCATGAATCGAGTCTAAATCAATGTCACAAGAATGTATGAATTACAATTACAATTACAATTTCTTCGATGACTTTTGAAGAGATGACTAGTTTTTTGAATTGAAATTCAAATCGAAATTGAACTCAAAACAATTGTATTCATTGTTCACTGCATTGATTCTGATAGATCAATCAGAGCACTCTTTAAAGCTATGATCTGATTTATGACATATAAAACAGATTTCAACTAGAACGTTTGCTTCTTTGACGCTAGTTAAAACTGCGTCACACGACTTTAGATGATCAGATTTTGAATGATCGACTGACTGAGTAACAACAGCTTTATGAAAAATGATCTTTGACAGATCGTTAATGCATTTGATGAGATTGACTTTGTTCTTGATTTTTCAAATGACTCGCTGATCATTATTCAAATGAATCAGGTAGAAATGAATCTCTTTAAGAGAATTGAGTTGAACTAATTGATCTATTCAAACGAATCAAAGACGAGAGTTTATTTTATCTTTCAGATCAACGATCAGTTGCTTTTCGTGATACTTCAGATAGAAAGATAATCGTTGAAACTGAGTGTAGAACTCGCTGAACTTCTTTGATTCTTGAATCAAGTTGTAGTATTTTCTATGAAAGTTGACTTTCTTATCTGAATCATTGAACAACTCAGCTAGTTCTTTCAAAAGATCATCGACAATCTTATAAAGATTGACACAGTCACGTTCGCGTCTAGATTGAGCGACATCAGCTGCGTCATCAAATAATCTGAAATGTACATAGCTCAGTTTGACTCGTTCATTTGAAAAGAGATCAACGTTGATCTCTAGTTTATTCTGAATTTTGTCGTATCAGTTTTCCCAAGTAGAATTCTTTTCGTCAGTAAATCAGAAAGAATCAGATATTTTCTGAGATCTAGAATGCTCAAAGTAGATGAAATCAGAAGAAGTGATTTCTTTAGTTTAAAGTTTAGTCTTCAACTCTTTGATTTCGTTGTCTCGTTGATTACTCAGCTTGTTGAGTTGATTCATTTCTCTGTCGAGAATCATGCATCGAGTCTTTCAGTTTTCGATAGAAACAGAGAGTATTACTGTTTCAGTGAATGACGATGCTCAGCAGTATTAATGAAGATGTATAATCAAGTGTTTAATCTTCAGGAAAGAATGTTGTTGATTAGAGAAATATTTTTGATTTGTGAGTTTTTTGAGTGATTCTCAAGCAATTCACGAAGATTCTTTATCGTCGATTCTCTTAATCGAGTTGAACAGCTTATTTTCACTCGTCTGTTTCACAAGAATGAATTGATTCTCTTGATTGAGTGAACTTTGCATACTTAGTGAGCAATAAGTTGTCTAGCGATTTAAACAGTCTTGTCGTTGATTCTATCAAACTCTCTAGTGTTGTTCAATCTTTTGATTGTGTCAATCATCAAATAAACGAATTTCTTTAGACTCATTCTGTCTGTACGAGTATGTTGAATGAGTAATGAGATCAGTATCATGTGATTAACGAATTCTTAATATAATGTCAGAATCGTGTCTAGATGAGTCAATCAGCGAAAGTCAGAGTTGAATAATGCTTGATCTTTAGAAATAGCTATAACTGAATATTAAGAATACAGAAGAAGATTGATACAAGAGCTTTTATTTATGTAATGTTCAGAAACTGTGCTAGACTTGAAAGAGATGTGTTTGTGACACAAGAAGAATGTGATGTAGATGAACAAGATGTTGATGAAAGAAAAGAGTGTTGAGAAAGAAAAAGAATGTTGAGTTATATCTGAGTTATATCTGAGTCATATCTGACTAGCTCGCTGATTAGTTCTAATCATTACGCAGAGAACTCGCTAGCGTTCATTGCAAATTGATTAAAACTTCAGTCTTGTTCAGTCTTGATACGCTCGTAACAACAGTCTAAATAACTCAGAAACAAGAAAAACGTTGCTGAATCAAAACTCAAAAAATCTCAAGCTTTTGTTAATTTCTTCTTAAGCTTATTCTGAAAAACAAGAATGTCATGAACTGAATCTACGTCTAAGCTTTCAGCATATCACTCATCTTTTGCAAAAGTTGAAAAATATTACAAGTTTAAACTATGTAAGATATTCATTATGAAGAGATAAAAGCTTATGAATATTAATAATTTGAAGTGATGAAGCAAGAATAGTTGAATGAATTGAATCTACGTTTAAGCTTTCAGCATATCACTCATCTTTTGCAAAAGTCGAAAAATATTACAAGTTTAAACTATGTAAAGTATTTAAATAGCGATAAACAAAAGCAATGCTATGAGATATTTAAATAGCAACAAACAACAGCAATGCTATGAAATATCTGAATAGCTGCAAACAACAGCAATGTTATAAGATATTCTCTCAAGTGCTAAAGCAAATGTCTTAATATCATCAGTCAAGTATTACAAGTCAAAGTTAACTCATATTCATTCTTGATCATGTCATAAGTTTGAAATCAGAAGTCAGAGTTAACAAATCACATATGATCAACTTAGTTCAGAAACATGTAATCATCATCATCATTCAACTTAAGAGAAGAGAATTCAAAGATGAATGATTTTTTTCAAGAAATCTTCTGCTTCATTAAAACAAAGCTGTTTAAGTCAATCTTGTATTGCAATGAGTTGATCATAACATTAAATTACTTAAGTAAATTATCATGATTGTAAATATAGTTGTATGATAGAGTCTTATCAACAGTTCAATTCATTAAAAGCTTTGTTTGAACTGCAAAATTTGCAAAAATGTTTAATATTTAAGATTAGTACAATATTACATGAATTCAATAAGAATAATTTACTCTTGAAGAAGTATAAGCAGTTCTTGCTCGTCTTTATGCTCTTCTTCACATTGATAGCATCATTAATAAAGTGAAAGATATATTGAAAAGTGCTTGCTGAGAATTTGTCTTTGAAATATCTCATTAAAGACTTCATTTTTGTAATGATGCTGAAAGTATTGATCTTATTCAGATTACATCATGATACTATCTTCAACTTCATATCTTGAATAACTTTGTATTTTCAATTATCTTTATGTCATTGAACTTGTTGCTTAAACTTATCATACTTTCAATTTCAGAAATGAATTGCATTTTTTCAGATCTTCTTGATAAGTTTCTTCTTCTGAAAATATATGATTGTCAAAAAGATTGTTCAACACAGCAGTTGAAATTTCATAAAAGTTGCATGAACATTCTTTAAAAAAGTTGATAATTTATCATATATGATCTCACTTAAAGCTTTGAAGTCTGTTCTTTTTTTTGATCATTTGTCAATTGAGTTCTTCGTCATTATTGTCTCTTGTTCATCAATCTCTTCTAACTTTAAGTCATGATGATCATTAATCATCTCAGATGTTTTACATAATTCTTGTATGATTTGAGATTAACGAAAGTTTATTAGCAAACTTTAATCTCACAAAGAACAGAAACAATTACTTCTTTATTCAAAGAACAATGAGTTAATAAAACATTATTTTCTTTAACTCTTCATCTCTTGAGCTTTCGTGATGCATTCTTCTCATTCTCATTGATGTTGTCTTTCTCACTTTCTATCAAAGACACAAATTCATTTCAATGATTTTCATTGTAACTAAGCTCATCAATATTCAATGATCTACGTTGCATCTTTAATGCTTTGCTTTGTGTGACTGAGCAAACTTTCTTAAATGACTTTTTAAGCTTACTGTTTTTCTGCATGTGTGCTGTGCATTTCTGACTGTCAATGAGAGTTTTTTAAGATGAGCATTGCTGATTATCAGACATTGTATCAGATAAATAACAAGACAAAGAAGACAGTAAACTACAGAAATATATATTTAAAGTACAAGATAATTAAATATAAAAATAAATAATATAGTAAAATGATGAAAATTTCATGAGTGATCAAAGATTAAATCTCACTATTCAAGCTCATTATCTCATTCTTCAAATTTTCAAAATTCACTGAATTTTATTCTACTACAGTCATGACAGCTGAAGTTTAATGCATGCAGAAGTTAAGCACACATAACAATGTTCATGAAGCATGAATAACTTAATTATATTTAGAATGATTCAATGTTTGATGAGCAGCAATAGATTGAGATCTGACTTTCATTGCATTGCATTCATTGACACTTCAGCAAATTATTTGCTTGCAAACATGATATGCAATATCATGATTGCATCTCAAGATCTTGACATGCTTGAATCACTTTTCTAGAAATTTTCTACAATTTCTTGAAAATTCTCATCATCTTCAGTCATTCTCAGTTCATATCAATGTTTTCAAGTCTCTTCAATTCTTTCATCATTCTTGATTGTTTCTTGATTCTCAATCATCTTCAAATTTCTTCACTTTCTTCAAATTTCTTCATCATTCTCAATTCTCTTTTGTCATTCTGAAGGTTTTTTTCTCAATGTCATGAAACATACATGCTTTTGCTCTTGTTTATTATAATCATGAAGCTCAGACATTTTTGACAGACTTGCAACAGAATCACAATTCAAAGTTTTAAGCTTCAAAAAACACAAATCACAAAAAAATTTAATTAATAGAATCAGAATCAAGCATTTAAAGTTAACAATATGTGATCTCAACAATCTTTACAGCTTTTCAACAGAATTTAAGATTTAATGATATTTCATGAAATCAGTTAAGATTTGCAAGAACTGACTTAACAGAATTGAAATTAAGTGCTTTGACTCAACAATGTACAATCTCAACAATCTTTACAGCTGCTTGACAGAATTTGAGATTTAATGATATTTCATGAAATCAGTTGAACTTTATGAGAATTGACTCAACAAGTGAGTCAAATATTGATAGCTTTAGTAACGCAGTGAACTCATTGAAAGATGTAATAATATGTTCTGCTGTGATAAATAGTGAGAATCATATACATTTTATATTCATTATTTTGTGCTTTCAGATCTGATATTTAACTAAGAATGTTATCATGATTATTAACGAAATTCTGAAACATCTTAAGCATGTTAATTCAGAAATCTTGAATGTTGAAGATTTTATTATTGCAAATTTTACATCTGCATCACTTAAGTCTTTGCAACAAGAATTTCAAAGTTTTAAAAAATTAATTATTTTAACTTTTATTGCAATTAATCTGTTTCTCTTGTTCATGTTTTCATCATTTATACTTTCATCATCTTGCAGATTCTTTGTGACAGATCATTTAGAAGAAATCTTGCATAAAAGAATGAAAGTGCTCATATTCACTTTTGCAATGATCTTTGATCTGTGATGTGAAACTTCTGAAATAACTCAATAAAGTTATCAAAGTCTGTTAGAAATATTCAAGCTTATACATGATGTTAAGAAATTGAGAAAATTGTCATGCATTATTATTATTGCAAAGACACATTTGAATCAGCAACTTTCATTACTGCTTCTTCATCAAGCGAATCTGAAGATAAAGTTTGAATAATTATCAACTTAAGATGTAAATTGAGAAGTGAACACAACTAAGTTAATGTATTTCTTTGATCTTATACGTTTATTCAAGACTGTGCTTTCTTTCAAATCATATTTGATAAAAATGCATGTTGATATGACAGAGATGATAAATCAATCAAGTGAGCTGTATCATTTCATGATGTGAATGACATTGATAAAGATGTGCTTCAATAACTATGCTCATTATTTTAATGAAAATGCAATATTTTTCTTTAATGTTTTATATCATTGATGCAACAAAGATGAATGTTTTTGCAAGAGAATCAAAAAGTTGCACATGATTTAAGTGTATAATGTTCTTTGACAAAATGTTCAACAGCTAACTTTTTGATTGATGACAGAATCTGAAAAAGTTGACTTAACTCAGTTAATAATCAGCTAACAACTGACTAATCAGCTAAATTTCAGCTAAATTTAACTAACTCAGCTAATTCAGCTAATTCAGCTAAAATATTTATCTACATGCTCATCACTTTACTCACTCATCTACTTACTCATTTACTCGCTCATTTACTCGCTCATCTACTCACTCATTTACTCGCTCATTTACTCGCTCATCTACTCACTCATTTACTCGCTCATCTACTCGCTCATTTACTCGCTCATCTACTCATCACTCTACATACTCATCATTCTACTTGTCACTTTATATGCTCATTACTCTACTCATCATTCTACATGCTCATCATTCTACTCGCTCATTTACTCGCTCATTTACTCGCTCATCTACTCGCTCATCTACTCGCTTCATTTACTCGCTCATTTACTCGCTCATTTACTCGCTCATCTACTCGCTCATCTACTCACTCATTTACTCGCTCATTTACTCACTCATTTACTCGCTCATTTACTCATCACTTTACATACTCATCACTCTACTCATCACTTTACATGCTCATCACTCTACTCATCACTCTACATGCTCATCATTTTACTTGCTCATTTACTCGCTCATTTACTCGCTCATCTAATCATCATTCTACATACTCATCACTCTACTCATCACTTTATATACTCATCATTCTACTCGTCACTCTACATGCTCATCACTCTACTCATCACTTTACATGCTCATCATTCTACTCGCTCATCTACTCGCTCATCTACTCGCTCATCTACTCGCTCATTTACTCGCTCATCTACTCGCTCATTTACTCGCTCATTTAATCGCTCATCTACTCGCTCATCTACTCACTCATCTAATCATCACTCTACATACTCATCACTCTACTCGTCACTTTACATGCTCATCATTCTACTCGTCATTCTACATGCTCATCACTCTACTCATCATTCTACATGCTCATCATTCTACTCGCTCATTTACTCGTTTATTTATTCACTCATTTACTCGCTCATTTACTTGCTTCATCTACTCGCTCATCTACTCGCTCATTTACTCACTTCATCTACTCATTCTATCAATCTTTCTATCAAACACTTTATCAAATTTTCTATCAAACGCTTTATCTAATGCGTTGATTGAACGCATAAAACACGTCAAACAATGCTTCAAACAATGCTTTCTACATGACTTTCTACCTACTCATCACTCAGCTATTTACTCAGTAATCTTCGCTTCAAGCTTTATAGAGCTGATGTTAAAGAGTTTGAAGTTTTTATCTTCTTTCTTTCTTCGTAGTTTCTACTTTCTAAAACAACAACAATCAAAATATCAACATGTTCAGCTATTAATTCAGCTATCAACTCAGCTACAGCTCAGCTATCAACTCAACTATTTACTCATTCATCTACTTTTACTGACAATTTATCATTAGTCTTCTTTATGAATTGTAGCTGTTAGAAAGAATGTTGTCACGTGATGATGTGAATGAAAACTTTGCATGACAGCTTTTACAATCATGCAACGTTTTAACTTTGTTTAAACTGCGTCAAATTGAGATCTCTTAACTTTTCTGACTTTTATTCAAGAATATAATCAAAAGATTCATAATCAACATCATGTATAAATGAATCTCATTGTCAATCAGATTACAAAGTGTTTAAAAGCAGTTGTATAAAAAGAAAGAAAAATTATCACGTAATAGAAAATAAAACAAATACGCGTCGTGAATTAAACTAGCTTGAATTTTTTCTTTAAAGCATAAAGCATTTCGCCTAAATTTAGTCAAGATTTAGTTAAGATTTAATTAAAATTTAGTCAAGATTTAACTTAAATCATAAATTTTATGTTAACAGTGATAAAGAATGCACTTCATATAAACATATTTTCTGAATCTTAAATACTTAATAATATAAAAAGATGTCATGATGAATTAATACATAAAGATTAAATCAAAGACTAAAGTCAGAGAATGAGTTAAAAATCAGATCTAAATTAGCTTTGAGACTTTGTGACTCTGTCAAGACATCATTTAAATCACGTTATATCTTTGATTTAATATATCATGAGTAAAAGAACAATCACAACGCACGCATCACAAATTTTGAAAAAAAGCACTACAAACAAGACAGAGTGAATCTAGAAGATGATTGAACGACGATGAATTGCATGAATTGCAGCAGTGCTGATTTGAAGACGATTGCAAGCGACGTTGATTCATTGCAAGAAAACAGAGATGCAAGGTTGAAACACTCACGTGACAATGAAGAGAACGTTGCTAATATTATTGATCTACTAATAAAGATATCAACGTTAGAGAAAGAGAAGAGCAAAGATCATTCGTGAAAAGAGATAGCATTAAAGCTGATTCAACGTCTTCGACTCGACTCAGAAGAAAAACATCATGTGAATCAGAACGCGTTCATCACGAAGAATGTACAGAAACTGAAGACATCAGTTCAACTGCTTAACAAGCAGTTGCATACACAGAAAAACACGCGTCTTTCAACGAAAATCACGTCATGAGCGAACGTGACAAGAGAAGAAATAGCGACAAGAAAGCAATGTTCTAAAGATGACTTGTCGTCGCTTTGCAAGAGACGAGAAGTCATGATTAAAATAATGAACAGAAGAGAAATAGAAGAGATACAGAAGAAGTTGATTGAACAGATTCTACAGAGAATTGCAGACGTGTCGACAGATCAAAGAAATTTAATCGTGTCACTTCGCAAGCTGAGCAGCGATGATATTTTCCTTCACGCAGTTAGTTCAGATGCTTAAGCAAATCTGGAAAAGACTCAGACGTGAGCAAAAGAAATCGCGAGTTCAACACACGTAACACGTTGAATCTTTGCAGTGCTGACACATGAAGTACACACTACAATAGACATGAGCAATCAAGAAAAGATCATTGAAAGACTGATAAAAGATAACGCAAGGTTTCATGAAGATCTGAAAGTTCTAAGAATAGTCTGACTCAAGAAGATAGCAGATAGTGAAAAGACTCATTCGTCGCTCATCGTAGAGATCGCGATCGAAGCGATGATGAATCAACTAATGAACGTGAGCATGCTGAACTTGTATCAAGAATGTGCATGCAAGCTATTTGAAAAGAACTGTCACATCACACAGTGCTTCAGATGTCACGAATTTGATCACATGATTAAAATCTGCAAAAAGAATCAGCGCTGCGAAAAATGCGCAGACAAGCATTACATAGAGAAGTGTGTAATGTCTTTGAATAGAAGATGTTGTGTCAACTGCAACGAAAATCACAAACTCTGAAGACACATCTGTCTCAAGTGACAACAGCAGATGAAACAAGCGTTTGAAATCTATAGAAACAGATCGTTCAGATACTCTGAGACGTCTAAATACAATTGCACACTCTTCTCGCTGTCTCTGAACTCTTTAGATTCAACAAACTCTTCAGATTCAACGAATTCTTTCAATTCAACAAATCTCTTAAGCTCAGCAACAGTTATGTTGAAAACACGCAGTTGAATCGCTGATGAATCAGCTTGACAGATAGTAAAGATCAAGAAGAGACGAGTTGATCTTTTCTCTTGCATGAGTAGTGACTCAGATGAGACGACATCTGAGCAGATTCAGAAACGTTCAATCAGAAAGTGAGAAAGATCATCAATGATTGAAAGCATACAAAGAGTCTTCTCATCGCAGAGTCAACAACAGCTACAAATAACTCTATGATAAAACAGTCTTTTCTACAAATTCTACAGTACAACATCAGAAAATCATTAAGAATTCAAGAATCATTTCTAATTGATAAAGAAGTTCGCGAATTCAACATAGTAGCTATACAGAAGCAAGATCACAACAACAATGATTTGCAGTCATTTAGCTCAGCACACAACTTCTTTCACCTAGTGAAAAACTCGTCATCTCAATCAAGAACATGCATATACATTAACAAATGTTTAAGACTTGATTAATGAATAGTAGAAACAGCTGAGTCAGACATTTGCTCAATCAGAATATTAACTCGTAACACAGATGATGAAACGCAGACGCTAAGACTTCTAAACGTCTACAACTCATGCTCACTGTCTACTACATTTACAGAAAGAGCTTTAATCATTTCTCGTTTGAATGAACTACTCAAGAATGACTGCGAACAACTGATTGTAGAAGATTTCAATCTACATCATTCTCACTGAGAGAAATGAAGATGCTTCACTCGTCATGTGATGACTGATACTCTACTAAACGTCATTACAAACGCAAGACTGAAATTATTACTGAAATCAGACATTATTACTCGCGAAGCTCACAATCAATTTACGACGATTGATCTAGTCTTTAGCAGCGAGAAAATACAGTTCATGACACGCAAGTGCGAGATACGAATTAATCTGCATCAGAGGTTGAATCATCTTTCGATCGTCACAGAGCTATGTCTACAAACAATCTCAGTGCAACTCTCGACTCAACAACTTTGAAAGAAAATGAATACAGAAGCATTGAGTGCTTATCTGCAAATACATCTATCTTTGAAATGCTCTCTAGACGACAAGACTATGATGAATGTCAGAGTGTGTAAGATTATCAGAGTGCTACAGAAAATCATCGAGAAATCTACTCTTTTGACAAAGTCATCAAATTGAGCAAGAGACTTTTGAAATCAAAGCTGCTTCGAAGTAGTAATGAAATCAAGATGACTGCAAATCATATGAAAAATGCAAGGCACATTAGAAGCATGAAATGAATATCTGAAGCACAATGATCATAAAAACAAGATCATTCGACAAATGAAATGCACACACTTCAGAACACAAATGCATGAGCTGAGCAAAGCATTCAAATCGATATGATGCTTTGCAAAATGAGCTAGAATCGAAAGTCAGCTATCTAAAAAGCTTTCTCAGTTTTTGTCACTGAAGTGAAGCAACATTGATCATATGATAACAACGTTCGAGAAAAAAATCGAGATACTGCGAAGAAAGTTCTTTCCCTCATCTTCTCAAGCGAATGTCAACAACATCGCAGAATCATTCATATCTCTGACAGTCTCATTCAATTCACGCATTACAGAAGATGAAGTGAAGCAGATAATCAGATGAGTAAAAGCAGACAAAGCGTCGAGTGCTTCAGATATTTCAAACAGAGCGCTTCAAGCGAGTCTTGCAGAACTGATCTCAGTACTGACGAGTTTATTCAATGCATGCGTAACACACAAGTATCATTCGAAGCAGTTCAAAAAGACTCAGACAATAGTACTATGTAAATTGAAGAAAAGCGACTATATTGATTCAAAGATGTATCGACTCATTGCTTTGCTCAATATCATGAGCAAAGCGCTGAAGTCAATCATGATCAAAAGACTGAGTGACATAGTCAAGACTTATTGCATGCTATCAAATGCTCAAATGAGAGCGAGACGCAAGCAATTCATGATCTCAACGTTAGATCTACTAATAGATCAAGTTCACACAGTGTGAAGCTGTGAAATCAAATATGTGATCTTCATGCTAAGCTTAAATGTCGTTGAAGCATTCAATCAAGTCTCACACGTCAGACTTCTGCATACGCTGAAAATGAAAAGAACATCAAGCTACATAATTGAATGAACACGCAGCTTTCTAGAGAATTGAAAGACGTCGCTAATATTCGATGAACAAATGAGTGACATGCGCGAGATAAACGCAGGCATATCGCAGAGATTCTTCATTTCATCGATTCTCTTTCTATTCTTCAACGCAAGTTTAATCGAAAAATGCAAAGCATTGAGAATTAAAATCGAAGTGCTTGACTTCATAAACGATATTAACATTCTAGTCTACGACAGATTCACTGAAGAAATCTGCAGAACACTGAGCAAAGCACACGACGTCTGCGCGAAATGAGCTTGCACTCATGACGCAACGTTCGCATCAGAAAAGTATGAACTTACGCATTTCACTAGAAAATCGAAGAGATTCAACATGATGACTAGCATACAAATAGAAAGCTCAGTTATTAAATTGAAATCAGACGTACGAGTTCTAGAGATGCAACTGAACATGAAACTGCAATGAAACGCGCATCTTCGACAAATAAAAGCAAATCACGTCACAAGAATGCTGACACTTAGTCATCTTGAAGTTTTCACATGAGAAGCTATCTTCACAAAAGCGAGGCAAGTATACTCAGCAGTAGTGAGATCAGAAATCACATTCGAAGCGTCAGTCTGACATCAGCGCGACAAGAAAGATGAACTGTCAAACAAAGAATGCAGACTAGAAACACTTCAGAATCAGACTCTGCGTCACGTAGCAGAAGCATTCAAAAGAGTAAACATCGAAACTCTAGAGGCAGAAACATACACAAGTTCGCTACATGTTCATCTGAACATGCTACAGAACAAGATCACGCTACACAGTTGAGTCAACGATCGAACGCAAGAGATCAGACAAGCATGTGAACTAATACATGTTCATTTGACGAAAGTTAATCGCGTTATTTCTTGCTCACTCGTCATCAAGAAAATAGTACTTCTGAATGTTTTCATTCAAGAAGGTGCGAAGATACAGTCAAGATGCAGACGATGCACTTTCTTCTTCACAACGATTTCAACAAGCGATAGCATCGCAATAACGCAGTATCACAAAGATCAATGAAATCAATGATGGGAAAAGTACAGAGAACGCGTCGCAGACATCAACGCAACCTCAGCACAAAGATTGCATCTGAGCAATAAGATGATAAAGATGCGTGATGATCTTCAGAAAGCAGAAAGCACTCTCATAATGCACATCAGAATTGAATGCATAGATCTGAATGTTTATCTGCACTCTAGAAACGTTTCAGACATGAATAGCTTGCGATGCAACTGCGAATGAAGTCATCAGATGACGAAGCATGTACTCATGCATTGCTCGAACTGATCGCATTTGCGATCAAGAATGCTACAAAATGCTGACTTCTTGAACTATTGAATAATCGTCGTCATCACGAAGAGTCTCAGAGCAGTAGCGAAGATGATGATGAAAACGAAGCTCTTGAAGCAATTTAGAGTGACTAGAACACTCGTTCTCTAACGTGCAATCAACGCGAACAAATTTGATACATAGTCTCAAAACTCACTGTTTCGACTGCGTGAAGCAGTCGTGTAGACTGCGAGTGATTTTCTACCTCAGAGAGTTTTGTTCACTCGATACAGATAGCATAAAGTTTCTCATGAGTCAATCTAATCGATGTCACAAGAGTGTATGAATTTATTATTATTATTATTATTATTATTAAAATACACTCATATGATTTGATTTATACAGACTCATAACAATAAACTTTTGAAAGAAAAAAGAGTTTGATGATTCTTTAGCAATCAATGATCATATGTTCTCATTGATTTTATTGATCAAATGAATCAATGCTATTGAATGAGTGATAGATTCTCTAGCAATTCAATGATCATATGTTTTTGTTGATTTTATTGACTTTCTGATGTTATTCTGTCTTTTGAAGTCATTGATCATCAGATAAACAAATTTCTTTAGACTTGTTTCATTGTTCATTGAGTATCTTGCATAAATATTAATATTCATATCATGAGATTAATGAATTTTTAGTATAATGTTGAAATCATGTCTAGAATCTAATCAGTAAAGTGTGCATGAATAGAATGTTTGATCAATAAAGATAATTATAACTAGAATACTAAGAATACAGAAGAAAGCAAAAAGTTTTGAGCTGTATTTATAGTAAAGCGAAACAAAGAGAGCGAAGTTGACTTGCTTGAAAGTTCTTGAATAAATGAAATGTTCTAGCAGATTTTGATTCAAAACATCATTGTTTTTTAATTACGTATCAAAATTTCTAGAGTTTATTGACTAGACTCTATTCAGTCTCGACATACTTCGTAACACTTTATACATTCTAGATTATGTCGTGTCTCATCTTTAACAATGCTTGACAAACTCTTTATAGTTGATTGCTTCTCTCAAGTTATCAAGAGCTTCTTAATAATTAGCTTTATCATAATATATACACATACTGTGTCTGCTTAGAATATCACGTTGTCATATTATCTTTATAAATCTCATTTATTCAACTAATAAATTGAGTTCTAACAATTATCATGCAACAATTCAGAGACATAATCATAGCATGCAACATACAATTCATGTTTACGCATTTTATTATTAAATCACTTCATGTCTTAATGAGTCAAATCGAAAATTCAAGTTAATACTTGATATCAACATCATGATTCAACTTGAATACTTAATATCAACATCATGATTCAACTTGAATACTCAATATTAAAATTCTGACTTGAATCAAGTCTTAATGTGTTAGAGATCAGCATAAAGCGAGTCATATGAGTGTAATGTAACAAGTATATAAATGCTAAGAAAGAAAAGTATCTAGAAGAAAAGAGTCGACTATCTATATGACTCAGAAGAACATAAGCTAACTCTGAATAGAGTTGACTTCGAAACAAGTCTATGCTCTAGCGATGAGCAATCGACGATAGTTCTCAGAATAGTCATCAACATAGTCATCAACATAGTCATCAACGAAGATGCGTAGCTAGAATCGTAACATTACTTCTTCTTTTCAATGATTCATGTTCACATGAATGTATTTTCTTAGCCTTGTGTAGAATCGAAATGCCTATTGTAGCAGGCTCACTATGCAAGGTAGAAGTGTCATTGAAGCAGACTCACTAGTTGCATGTGAACGAGTTGACAGATCGGTTCACTGATAGGTAGAACGATGAGAAGATAGATCATTGCATTGACGAAGTGTCATTGTAGCAGACTCACTAGTTGCACATGAACGAGTAGGCGAATCGGTTCACTGATGAGTAGAACGATGAGAGCGAATAGATCATCGCATTGACAATGTCATTGAAGCAGACTCACTGATCGACTTGCTCATTGAAGAGATCAACTTTGAGCTCGCTATTGTAGCAGACTCACTAGTTGCACGTGAACGTATGACCAGGTTCACTGGTGGGTAGAGCGATGAGAGCGAGTAGACCATCGCATTGAGAATAGATGTCATTGAAGCAGGCTCACTAGTTGCATGTGAACTGATAGGCGAACCGATTCACTGATAGGTAGAGCGATGAGAAGATCATTGCATTGACGATGTCATTGAAGCAGACTCACTGAGAGTTTGCTTCTCAAGATAGAGACTTCACGCAGTTCTATGACTGACCTCGTTTGATTGTTCAACAAATTCGAAGAATCCCTTGCGAATCTGAATAAACGGTTAATTCGCTGATCTTTGACCTAGTCGAATGGTTTCAATCGTTTGTTTATACTCGCTGATCAGCGCACGAGTTCGAATCTTTTGTTTATTCTCGCTGAATCAGCTCACGAGAGAAGGAAGGTGAGTGTTGCTGCACGAACGCAAGTCGCTAGACAAAAGTTGATAGAGGGTTGAAGAACTACTAGCAGAAGCACTCGAAGAAATCGATGCAGATTATTTCACTTCGCCTGTAACGAAGAAGCATTTATATAATGTTAGGAGCCAGCATAAAGCGAGTTATATGAGTGTAATGTAACGATTATATAAATGCTAAGGAAGAAAAGTATCTAGAAGGGAAGGGCCGGCTATCTATATGACTCAGAAGAACATAAGCTAACTCTGAATAGAATTGGCTTCGAAACAAGCCTATGCCCTAGCGGCGAGCGATCGGCGATAGTTCTCAGAATAGTCACCAACATAGTCATCAACATAGTCATCAACGAAGGTGCGTAGCTAGGATCGTAACATGATGAGTTGAGAACTCGACTCAAGCTCAATGACTTGACTCGACATGATCACTTTAAGTTTATCAAGCATTGTCAAGTTGAGCTTGACATGACAATTACTCGTATTTACGAAGTTTTCGCGCACACTGAGTTTTCGCGCACGCTAACTATGACTAATTATATTAGTGCTTTTCTTAGCACGCTAAACTCAATACTGTCTAAAACTAATCTTTCTAGATTAGAGTGCATGAAAACTCAGTGTGTACAAGTAGTGTCATAATCATAACGTAGTCAAGACAAAGTCTTGACAGATCTAGCTCAGATTTAGTCTCTATATATCAATTCAGAAAAATGTCAGAAACATCGATTGCAACTGACAAGACTTTCATCTTCACGTGATATCAACTGAAAACCTGATAACAATTGATTATTCTTATCAGAGTTAAGAAAAGTCACGAACTCAATAACATGCAGTCGAAGACGCTTATTAATGATCTTTATCGAGCAATGTGCGACTGTTACAACGATCATCGAAGTCATCGAGTCAAGAGACAAGATACTGCGTTCTCATCACACGACTTATATAATCTCAATGTTGAAGTTCTATCAATAGAGACTCTCAGCGATCTTCGACGATTAAGCTCTCAAAACTTATTCGACTGCATTTCGTTCAAATCACTGTTCTGTTGAGAAAGAGACTTTGTCAATAAACACACTATATGAGCTATAGAATGACCTTCGATAGAAGTTTGACTCTTGAATTCAGCGCTCACTACGATGAAAGATATACAAGTTGAAATGCTCAGAAAGAGAAGAAATCAAGACTTAACGACGTGTCGTTTGAGAGTCAGAGACTGTGCAGGACTGGATTCAATTGTCAGTCTCCCTCATACGTCTTTATATCTAGAGACATCGATGCATTTCTACGGTTTAGAGTTTCCATCGGGAGAAAACCGATGGTTTTTCGTTTCCGTGGGGCTATTCTACAAAGGCCAGCTATCCTGAAGTACTGAAGGAGGGGATACGAATAGAAGGAATCTCGTGTATTGAGGACCTGTCTTGAGGATGGTACAGTTCGATGGCGATTGTATAATCTGTGGGTAACCAGGCCTACATATTTAGCGAGTGTCTATTGTAGCGTTATAGCTTCGCACTTGAGTCAATAAAAGAACTATTCAAACATCGATTGCAGTTGAAACAAAAGCTATCAAGTACTTTTCGTCAACTGATCTTACTATGACTGAAGCAAAGCTTTTAGTATTAAGTCTACTAACAAACGATTATATGCATTCTGTGGTTGATCTAGTTCGTCATGGTTCGCTCAAAGAACCGATCAATATTTCGAGTAAGAGCGATTGAAGAAAAAAGGCAAGAGAACTTTCAACCTTCAAATCTCGGTGCCCCACATTATCAAAACCTCGAGCGTCGAAGGCTACGGAAAACGGTCCCGGTCAGACAACTATATTACTTAGAAATGCCTCTGGGGATCCTAACATGTTAGATGCCATATTTATTCCTCCCCCAACTCTGAGCTTCTTAGCTAGACAACCACCTTTATGTGATATAGCTTCACAATGCCATCGCTCAATAGTCTCCACTACAGCACCGATTCTGAAAGATGGCGCTGAACATAAAAAGCAGAGGTTCCCATTCTTGCATCTTCCACCGGAGCTTAGGAATGCAATCTACCGCCTTTTGCTAACGACTCCAAATGCCCCAATTGAATTGCCGAGGATCACCCGCGATATTGCTATTCGGGCCAGGGAATGGGCGAAATGCAGAGACTCGAGGTGGAAACGAGCGAAGTTCAAGTCTTTGTTCCTTGAAATTTTGCAAACGTGAAGCTGGTGCATGAAGAAGGCAGTATTATATTTTACGGTTGCAACATCTTCAAATTTCGAAGCTGTCACAGTGAAGGACCCAAAAATGTGGTGCTACCGACAAGGCATCTACGCTTGCTGAAGAGCATCAAGGTATCAGTGATTTCTCAGGAGCCTTACAATGGGCAAGACCTATGGGTCGCCAACCTTTTGAAGACTTTCGTCCAGGACGAGATGCTACTGGAAACGTTCGAGATGTCATGGTACGGTTGGAGGCGGTATAATCTGAGGACGGCAGGGTTAGTATGTCAAACCCTTCAGCTGCTGCAAGCGGAGAAGCAGTTCACTGTAAAGGTCCTTGGAGAAGCGAGAATGGAGAAAGAGATGGTGCAGCAGCTCCAGCGGAACATACACTCATGGAAAGTGGGAATCCATCGGCCTGTTAGTGCGAATACAGGGGCTGAGCTGAGGGATGGAGAATGAAACAAGCTGCTGTAATACAAGAATATGATTTATGTATTGCATGGAGGCATGCCTGATTGTCGAAGGTCCATACACCATTTCGAGGCCGCATCGAACTGCTCAGAAGGAGCCAGGAACAGCCAGTGCTCAGATACCCTCGAGCTTGTGGTTATACTCTGTAGGAGGGATTTGCGTGCGAATCTGGGCTGGAGCCAGGCCATCATCTGGAAGCTAGCGAATAGATGTGTGTCCAAGAAGCTTCTCGTTAAGGCCGGTATTGCTTTTCTCCGCTTTGTACTATTAAAAACCCTTAAACCGTGAAAAAGACTTCAGCTGTTGTACTCTCATTGGCTGTGTAACTAATTTCTTCACCACTTTCTCGGACTCTGCGAACGGTATGTATCTGACCATAATGATTATTCAACGTCCAAGCGTTCGGAGATGGCGATATTTCGAATTCTTGAGCCCTCACTTAGGGGAGTTTCTAGTGAACATACACTTGATCAAACATCGAACCCAAGATCTCGCTCGAGTGTATTACTCACTAGAAACCGCCCTGAGCAAAGCTATAGAGATCCGACTCCCAGGTCTCCCAGGCGTGTGAACGCCTTCATATGCTGCAAGAATGCTATTAGACTTGAAATTGAGCCCCCGAGAACGCTTAGATGAGAGTTTTGGTGGTTATATCGCCCTGAGAGATCAATAGCGGAGGCGATATAAGCTTGTTGACCGATACTTCCAGTTCCTGATTCGCCGTCAGAGCGGGCAGTGCCGCCGAAGCTTGTAAGTATAGGATTGACGTTCTTAGGTTGCGATTTTGAATGAGTACCAGTCCGGCTTCGGTACGATTGTCAGTTACCAGGTAGGTAGTGACTTGAAACGAGTTGGGAACACAATCAGATGATATAACAGAGAAGAGAGGAACAATTTTGACACTTCGGGTCAAGCAACTTTGAAGTAGCCGCATAAACTCTTGGCGAAGTTAGGACTGAGGACAGCCCAGTCGAGAAGCAATATAGGACCGGTCAAGTAAGCTCGACCCTTGCTGGCTTCGCCCCTTGGCCTAACCGCACGCTTTCCCTCTCTGTCCATGACTTTGTGGGCAACATCGAGTTCACGGTCTGTAGAGTTTACTTGACCAGAGTCGATGTATCCAAACCAACTGTTGGACAGTAACCGACTTTGTAAAGCAACTACGATCTAAGGTTTGCGGTTAGAGCTTTTAGCAACTTCAGAATTTGATGGGACAGGTTTCACATTGCCGAGTCTAACGCTGCCTGTCCTATATCACTGATATGTATCAAGGATAGAAAGAGATGGCCAAAGAGGAGCGCAAATACTTCTTGAGGCACTTGATGCTTGTCACGTTGCTCCCAAACTGACAGAACCCATTGAGATTGCTCGTTCTATCGATATACAGACTTATAATGTATCAGTCAGTAGCTTATTCATTTTCGCAATCTTTGAAGAGACACTGAGGTCGATTGTTCGGTCCCCAATCTCAACAATCAAGCCGCCCATGATATCAGGGTTAACCTAGCTCATTGTCAGCATGAAAAAGCTCCAGGCCCAAGTCCAGATTTTCGAACCTTCTGCACAACCTTCAACTTCTTCCCCTGACTGTACTCCGATTTGGCCACTGCAGCCTCCAGTCGTTGCAGCATCTTGGTGTCGAGTCTCTAATATTTAGTCAGAACGGTTCCTCAAGTCCCGGGCATCATCGGCTCGCCTGAGCACTCGTGACAGTCAAGTCCACCTCTCCCCTTGCAGCTCCCATCAGCGTCGCGAACTTCTCACAGACACCCTGCAGTATTCCGAGTCTGTTATTTTCGGCAAGTGTCTTCAGGAAATTTTTGACAGTGTCCGCCTTGTCAACCCCACCCATATGCCTCTGTAGCTCCTGAACAATTTGAGACTTGTCGCCTGGCGTCAGGGTTGGTGCCGTCAGGATAATCGGAAGCTTAGCATCCTTCTTGAACACTTCGGAAAGAGCGGCTAAGGCTTTGGAAGTGCTGTCGAGGGCCGAGGTTTTGGCTGCAGCAGTATACTTTTTTGACATTGCGATTAGCCCCCATCTTGCATGCACATCCAGCGTAATTCCCTGAAGCAGGGAGAACAAAGTTTTTGAACGTACTAATGCACTCGCATAGGTTCCGTCAAGGCCAAAGAGAGCAACGGGAGGCTTTGAATCCGGCGCTGAAGCAGTCTGGCTGGGGGCCACTTGAGCGTAGGTCCTTATTAGCGGAGATGCAATTGCATTAATGACACAGTTGTTGCGCGGAGTAGCAGACCGCAGTGCGGCGGTCTTGATTTGTCTCGATAACATGACTGTTATGCGCAGGCCGACAGTCCAACGATACAACGCAAGACCTTTCGTACGAACAGTGGTTGGAGTAAGGTTTTCGGCTAACCCTGCTTCCCCCTGGCAGTTGCACTTACCTAATCTGGATCTTGAGATTGTGTACCTACCTTACGTAGCACTGCGATTTGGTAGTCGCTCGTTTGTGGTATTGACAAACTGAGTATCCTTCACTAACGTTATATACACAGTGATGCTGATGAGGCACTGATCTTGACGTATTTCATTCATAAATGACAAGCAAGCTGAAAGTCTAATGTACAAGATAATCGTCCCTCATGTCTATTTGCTAGACAATGGCAGTGTCGCTAATGATCTCATTCAATACCCTCCTTTCAACAATCTTGTAATTTCAATAGGTGTTCCTCTTCTCCCAACAACCTGGATGCCTCATGATATGCATTTCTCATGGATCAATCCTTCAATCACTCCTTAGCATACTGTCAACCAAGTCTCCCAATGGTCCCCAGAAATCTTTACCGCTAGCCAAACCGTGCTCATCAATAAACAGGACGTAGTGTTTGAAGCTAGTATTGAGATGAGGTTCGAGCCCCAGCTGTACAACGACTGGATAATGGTGACAGTAGATATGAGCATATACCCTGTAAAGGCGCTTGAAAAGCTGGCGAATGAGGGCGGGAAACAATTTGGGAAATGGAACACCTGGAAGCCGTTATTAGCTAGCCCTATCGTTGGCCTGTTTCAAAGGTCGCACCAATTCTGCTAGGGAACATCGACTCGTTGTCGACATTGCTCTGAACCCACGCCATAAGATGCTCAATATACTCTGGAGCAGGCATCTTTGTTGGTCGCTTGAAGTTCTCTGTGTCCTGCCATAAATACTCGAATCTGGAAAGTATTAGGGGTCGAGTGCGGCAGAGAACGAGTACTCGGGCTCACTCATCCGTAGCTTTCATTTCTGGACATGATTGAGGAGAGCAAAACTCAGTTATTGACCCGTATAACAAGTTGATTTGGTTGTAGAAGTCCACGACTATAAGTGACGTTCAGTGGTAACGAACATCGCTGGTAAAGCGTAGAGCATCGAATCAAGAGAGTCCAACCCACCATTCACGGCTAGCCATTCGTTCAGGTCCTCTCCATCTGGTAGTTTAACAGCTTTCCGGAGGCTGCCACTTCCCAGAGTTGCCTCTGCAAATTGACGGAGCTGATAGCTGCTTGTGCCTTTGTTTGCATTCCTCGGTTTGAACTGGCTTCTTGTCCTCGCGTTTCTAGTTGATTCACATTGTAAGTTTAATGGCCTTATGTCATCAGATTGTGACGAATGAAACTCTGCCATCATTGACTCGTGAAGGAAGTTAGGGCATGATGGTTTTCGACTCATGTGTGGACAGATGTAGGTGAAGGGTTTGGGCGAGAAATCTGTCAAAGGTGGGGCAACAAACATAGTGGTGATGAAGGAAGCCATGCTAGCGAAGCGTTACGTAGTTGGAGGCCAGATGGAAGGTCCTCTTGTATTCTACGCGTTAGCCGAGTGATGAAAGTGTTTCGTGATAAACCTTACCAAATATGAGGACGTGATCAATGGCCTGTGGTCAAATTGCTTGACGGCGCACAATATGCTGGATCGCAGATCTGTTGACACAAATATGGGTGGCCCGGTAACAAAATTTCGATTTTCGCTCAAGTTGCGGGAAGGCTTTAAATTAGTGATTGAAGGAACTCTATTGTGTCAGTTCGCAACACGGAGAGTGGGAAATGGGACTAACAAGGCAATGCGACGGGAACGGAATGGCCGGTTCACTTGCAAGTTATGATAGTTTAGGGTTGTTTTACGGAGTATAAGGCCTTCGAAGCCATCTGAATACTCTACCCCGGGATTTGATAAACTCCGAGGTCTGCGATATGCTAAAAACGTAGATACTCTAGTCGTTTAAGATATATACAGAGTCTATAGAGGATGATGACAAAGGCAGGCTTGATAAGTTCTATGCCACAACCGAGCGATTGAACAAAATTATATTGGAATTTCCCCGGTTTCATTTTTTTCTCCAAACCCTGCCGTTGCTCCATAGATTCGTAAAGGTACAGTGACATCAAATGTCTCGCAAGGCAGTCCTTGCACGGCAGCCATGACTATTCCTCGATCGTCCCGTGCGATTTCTTCCATAAGATCATCGAGATTATCATGTAGATCTGCACCATCACTTGTCTGACTCGTGACAAATTCAAAGCGTAGTTTCCATTCAAGGGTGACTCCCGATGTAATGAAGCCAGGAGTGACATTAGCGGGAATTGTTGGGTTAAAAACCGCCCTCGTGGCAAAAACTGTGGACTCAGACTGTGAGGCATGAATTCGCCTAGTTACCCGTTGGACACTGGCGTTTGAGCGTAACGCGATAGCAGGATCGACACTCTCAGATGTCTCTAACGTGGCATTCAATGAATGGCAAGATACATCGGCGTGTCGAAAATCAATAGCAACGGTAATGGTTTCGCCAAGACGGTAGGCTGGGCGCGTAAGCATGATCACAGCTACACGGTGGCCGCTTCTCGTAATCTCAAAACGGTTAGGGCTCCTTTTTGAAGACAGCGTAGAATTGCTTTGGAGTATAGCGTGATCGATAGCATCTTTCACAGTATCCATTTCCTCTTCCGTAGTCGTGAGGGACTTTTGGCCACTCTCTGTCGGCGACAAAAGACCAAGACTCGAATTCTGGCGCGGCTTGACCAGGATATTTTCGACGTAAGAAAGGAAACTTTGAACGGAAGGGTCGGGTTTGCTATGCGCAGAAGCTGCAACTGTACTAGCATGTTCTTGCTCATTTCCAAGTACGGTTGAGATACTGGCATCGTTGCGGAGCATAACATAAGGAGACATCAGATCATACCTTAATATCTCACCGCGACCTTGCATGGGTTAGAAATGCAAAGACGGAACTGAGTGGACACTTACTATTGACACTGGGCAAAACTCTGAATGGGACATCGACGTGACGAACATGGTGCTGCTGTGCAGCCTTGGCTGCTCGTTGTGTCCCAACGACAAGGCTATAAGAGACTTTTATTGCTTTACCCTTATGCGTTGGAGGTATTGCTTTCGGCAGCGGATGGCTGTATGAATAAGTCTTACTTTCCCCGGGCCCTAGCTGCAAGTTTACGAATAGAATGGCTTGAGGAGTTGAAAGTATGGGTATTGATCTTGAGCTGTCGCTACTTTTCGTCTCTTTGATGCTGCTCAATTCGTTGCCTCCAAGGAGGCCTCCCAAAGAGTCCCCAAGATTTCCCCAACCTAAAGCACCGAAGAAGCCACTATCTCGTTTGACCGAATCGCTTCTAACGACGCCCCCGCCGCCCTGACCGCCTATGATGCCCTTTCTCTTCACCTCCTCGAAAGGTGATTGGTCGACTAAGGACCCATCGAGAGTATAAGAGCCTGTGATTTGTCCGTAGCCCATCATCAAAATCTCAGGTGGTTTATTACTCCCCATGGAAATAGCCGGAGAAACTTGACGACCAAGTGCGGCTCCTGGAGACAGACGAGAATTCTCCTGCATAACGTACTCCGAGGCTAAAGTCTCTGTGGAGTTGTTGCTCATCGAATAGAAATCTCCACTACTTCTAGGCGTGCCATTCATGCTGGTAGGCGAAAGTAAAACTGTAGACGGTGGGAGTTGTTCTTGAACATTGCTGGACCCGAAAGGGCGAGAAGATAACGATGCCCTTGCTTCTCCCAACGAACAACCGAGTTCTATATTCGAGCCCTGCCTCGAAAATTCTCCTGTGGAAGCAGGTACTCGAGGGAACCTGAAATTGGATAGTGTTTCTGACGCTTTCCTGGAATGCCTTGGCACTACAGATCCCGCAGCCGAGTTTCGCTGTGTTTTCACATAATGTTCAGCCTCCGACCCTGAGCCTTGCTCCGCAAAAGATGTTGATGACCTAAAGAAAGGAGACGGCATCGTGGTGGCGCGATCGTTAGCAGATGCTATAAAGCCATTAGCGTAGAACAAGAGATGAACGAAGGATGCCTCGCCTGACAATGGGCCAGGGGTGATATGCCCAGTCCTCCTGGGCAGTACTTGCAAGCTTGCAGCGCGGGTATGACCCCGCCCAGGTCGTCTCAAAGAGTTACTTTGAGCGCGGTGTACTTCGTTCCCCTTGGATACGTCCCCAGCAAGTGAAATGATAGACACTGATTTCCTGTGCATGTAACTCGGTGGTTGTATGCCGTTCGTTGTCCTACCCTGAACAACGACTCCAGGTCCTGGTTTCATGCTTGGGGGCCCACTGAGGGACGCTGCAGGCTTGTGCGTTCGGAGCTTCGTTCGAGGCATACTTAGGTTCGGTGACGAGCCGATAAAACTATCGTTAGGCTTGGGTTGTAGCGGCAAGGTCTCCTTCCACCGCTCTCGAGCTGAGGTCTGACTGAGAAGCCGAGAGCTGGGTGACGGCGACCGACGATTGCTATGAGTTTGGCAGACATTCTTGAAGGTTATCTTGCACTCGATCCTCTCTCCGGCAAATACTGTCGAACTCTGCCATTGCACAGAGACTCGGATATCTGACATTGTTCTAAGACTGGATGCGGAGCAGCTCTCCGCATATGGGAGCTCATAAGGTGTATGCGCATTAATGACAAGTACCTACCCCTTGGCTGACTCAATGACTGGCGAGGAGGGATTGGGTGATGACGAACCGTAATCTTACTGTATGTTGTCGGATGGTAATGTTTTTGGGTTCTTCAATACTGGTCGAGGTAGTTGATGGGTCGTCAAGAGAGACAGACAGCTTCGTGTAGGACTGAATTGTAGGATTGTAAAAGCCTCGGTTTAAGAGCTACGTTTGTTCGGTTTTTTTGAAGTATACAAAAGAAATAGGTGGCTAATCATATTTGCAAATATACAACATTCTGGGCGCAGGAAATGGGTTTATAGGATCCTATCTGATAATGTGGTGCCCAAGCCCGCTTCCTGTCCTGCATTACCACTGTCCCACGCACTAGCTCCTGACTCTCCACTTCGTCTTACTTTGAGATGATTCCTACCCCTACCTACGCCCATTTCCCTCCATTTTTTGGGAGGCTTGACCCCGGTCTCCACCAATTTACTCCATATGGCTGCTCCTCGCTTATCCCAACGCTGGCGCCGGTCCGACTCCTCTTCCTCGTTAGCTCTCCATTTGCTTTTCAAAATCCTCCGCACCGCTTCTGACGAGACTTGAAATTGCTCGGCCAGTATTGGCGTCGTGTACTTGTCGGGGTATTGAGCATGGAGATCGCGGATGCCCTCGATAGCATCAGGCGAGAGGCGCTTTCGCGGAGACCAACCTATGAGGCCAAACTTCGCCTTTAAAGCGCTCTTCTGAACCTGCCAGGGTTCGCGCTGACGGTATTCGCTTAAGCCACGGGTTTGAGTGCTCCCCAAAGCTCTCGGACGTCCTGTACTCGAGGAAAGCCCCACACTCTTTCCGGAGGGAGAAATGTTGCCGCTGGGGTCCCACTTTCCATCACGATTTTTGGACTTTGCCTCCATGCCATACTTTGATGACGGTTGAGGTGTGCCATTCACACCGTGCTTCACAGTAGGATAGTCTTTCTCTGAAAACCCACGGGCGGACTGAGATATTAATACTGTACTCATACTGGCTGGGCTTGGGATACTGAGGTTTTGGTTACTGCCGGTGAGCTCTGTTGCAAAAGACTGTTGCCACTTGGTTTCAATGGCAGATGATTTTTCCTCAGACGGCCATGTCTGTGGCTCTGGGTGACCCAACAATACTGATACAGGCCCCAATGAACGCTCCTGCCCATAGATATCTGGGCTATGGATGGTTCTCTCCGCTGATTTGAACATGCTAGAATGCTGTAGTCTCCATGGTCTTGCATCGACGGCCTTCTCTTGTGAGGTCCTGGCTTTAACGTCTTCATCGAGGGGCAGGAATGTGTCATTGAGGTTTGTCGAACTAGCCTGTTCCAGAAGGAAATGATCCTGGACTTCTTGGGGAGATAATTGTGTGCTAGATACTGAGCTGTTGTGTATTTGACGTCTTGATACTGTGAACCCGTTTGAAGGATAGACTGGTCGAGTAGCCCGAAGCTCAACCTTGATCAAAGCCTTTAGAAAGCTTCGCAGCGAGAAAGTGGCACATGATGAACATGACATGGCTGACCAGCATGAGCGTAGAAAGAACTACAGTACTGACCTTTGTTGTGTTGGGATATGAAGTTCTTGCAGGGGGCAAATCTCCGCGGATTATAGTTTTTCCGCGCTCGCATGAGGGATTGAGCAAGGAAAGTTTAGCCTAATATGATGAGGTTCAAATCTACCTTAGGTAGGGTACCTTTTTCTCAGGTATTAGATGAGCGGACATTCTCAGACTTCATTCCTATTATTACACCTTTAATAGCGATGTGTAGACAAATTTCTCCGCCTTGAAGTCTCGATGAGAGGCTGTTTGGCGACTTTGTGAGCAATGACGACGTAGATAACTCCGTAACGAGTTGCGGGATGCACTGAACACTGAATTACCTTTCATCTCAATAACGCTATATTTTCTTTTCGTCTCCAACCCATCCGATAATTCCTACTTTTTCCGGTCCTCTATTGCTCTCTGAACACTTCGGCTGTATTAATCCTACTAATGGCTTGGCCTAATCCGTTTCGATTACAAGACCAAGATACTCGGACGTGCTGGGACTACACTTTCCAATGGACAGAAGCTCATCTAACCTCAGAGCAGATGGCTCCCATGAAGTGTTCTTACGACATATTAGGAGAACGGGCTTTGAACAGGCTAAATGTAATTTCCCCACCGTCGGGTTCAGCCGTGCACTCGAAGGCTGCACAGCATGCGGAGGCAGGAAACGGTAGCACTGTGCCTAAAAGGGAAGACTTCAAGAGAGACCTTTACGCTCTTCTTCGAGAGAATGCTGCGACTGATGAGGTGTTGGGGCAACTGTGGACAGAAGTGAATGCTGCACCCCCATGGGTGTGCTGGGAACAAATTGCAAGAGGACAAGACTGCTTTTACAGATATGGCGGCCCTGCTCTCACAGGTCTTGCCTTTCAGTCATTACTAGGCGGTATGGGTGCAACGAGGGTTGTTGAAGTTCTATCACGGACAGGCGGCTTCTCTACCAAAGTGGCAAGGAAACGACTTTTTGAAACCACTCAACATATATTACAATGCACTCAGTCGCTTCAATCCATACAACCTGGTGGTGATGGTTATGCTTCTTCCATCAGGGTTCGCTTGCTGCATGCTGCTGTTCGTCAAAGGATCATGAAGCTTGCCATGCAGCGACCGGACTACTATAACGTGAAGAAGTTTGGGATTCCCATAAACGATTTAGATTGCATAGCAACGATTGGTACATTCTCGGCCACATTGATCTGGTTGAGCCTTCCGCGTCAAGGTATATGGATGAGGTATGGATAGTTACTAGTTTACTCATTTGGAGTGCATGGCCTGGATTCAAGGTCTATAAGCGCTATGGGACTTGGCCTTTACTGATCGGACTCATGACTGACATTACTGCTGACTCAGAAACCAAGAAATCGTCGACTACATTGCGTTATTCCGGTATATTGGATACCTCACTGGCACGCCAACAGAGTATTTTGAGACACCAGAAAGAGCGAAAACCGTTATGGAATCACTGTTGCTTAACGAAATTGACCCCTCGGAAACATCAAAAATTCTTGCCAATAATATCATCAAATCCCTAGAAGCACAGCCGCCCAGTTATGCATCAAAGTCGTTCCTCGAAGTTAACAGCCGCTGGTTGAACGGAAATTCACTGTGCGATCGTCTCGGTCTTGGAAGACCGGGGATATATTATTGGGCTCTGATGGCCGGACAGTGTCTGTTTTTTATGGCAATTTGCTACACTTACAGAGCAATCCCGTATCTGGACAAAAGGAAGATCGCTGTGAGTGTCATATCTTCCAGATGGCGAAATGTATTAATAGATCCTTCAGGCGTTGCGTAGAATGTTTTGGTCCGTCATTATCGAAAGCAAGAATGGTCTTGGAAAGGAGACTACGTTCGATTTCAAATACATCCCAGATCTTTCCAAGCGAACTCAGATAGAGGATGCTACAAAAACCGGTGTGAAGCAGCCGGGCATCGAGAGAAGAAACCTTCAAGCGTTCATCATTGGATGTAGTCTGTTTAGTTTTGCGGGTTTTTTGGGTTGGAGAGCGATGAGCGCCCTAGTCGATGGCTGTATACGAGCTCTTTCAAGTCTAGAGAAGTAAAGCTTTTGGGAAGCAGTCGTGAAATTCGTGGAGTAGAGTACTGTCGCAAATAAACGTGCTTGAATTGTGAAGATCTCCGGGTACTCTAAGAGCTGAGCGCCCTGGCGCCCTTTCAAAATAAGTGAGACCTTTTAGCACGATACCTCACGTCCTGTTTTAGCAGTACTCATGGTGACTCATACAAATTACCTGAATACTGCTGATGATCTAGATGTAGCTGAAGACAATATCAAGTGACGGCATGTTGGGTAACAAGGAAGACACCAGTGACACCCAGAGATTTGATAAGGTACCTATGATATCTCGCTAAGTGGTCACGGTTTTTTTGGCTGGGAAGTCCCTCGGTCTTTTCAAGTTCACTTGAATTTCCCTCTCATATCAAAACATGGACACACAATTAATTCAGTATCAGTAAGGATCCGCAATCTCTGGCTCCACGAGCTTGACTGACAATGCGCCCGATCTCCAATAGCGCTCAAAGATTTTCGCCAGCCCCAATCTATAGAGTTCTCGATGCAGGATCGACCAGGGACCCGTCAAGTCCAGGATGAGCGGCCCTAGTAATACTGGAAGCTTCAGGCTCACTCCTAAGAATAGGTTCACTCCAATGCAGACAGCCGGAAAATCCGCCCCAGAAGATAGCGGTCTCAGTCTCTTGCTCAAAACCGTTATCGGCACCACTACTAGTTCAGCAAACGCATTCGACTTTGTCCACGAATCTCATTCTTTTGTAGTATGTGCAGGTTCCGCGGTGGTATTAAGTCAGCTAGACGAGAAACTGAACGTAACTCAACGGTTCTTTCGTGCTAGACCCGATGTATGGCCAGTCAACGCGATTCCCTCCTTCTACAATTCTTCGGCCGCGCAGGGAGTGCCGGACCCTCGCAATCGGTTAGCATCCTCTCTCAGAGATGGTGGTCACGGACAAGCACCGGGGATTTTCGCAATGGGGAGTTCTTCCACAGAGTCTGCTGGCCGAGGCAAGGCAAACAAACGGACCAGAGATGTAAGCTGCGTGTCATTAAGTCCGGGGGGGAAGCTATTGGCGGTAGGAGAGGTAAGGAGGTGATTTAGATGCCGTGCTACAAGTCATTCTCTAGATATCATCGTCTGCTCGCCACCCATATTGCTTTTTCCCTTTGCTTTTGTAACCAACCACCATTTTACTCTAATGTCAATAAAATCGACAGAGCCCTCCCATTTTCCCCCATTCATCGTGGTGAGCTCGTGATCTACCTGGTTTGTAACTATAATATAGTAATATTTTGTATCCCGAAGACCCTCCATATTTGAAGCGATCTCGTGTTTGACCTTTGCAGCTGACGAGTACAGACAGGTTACAGTCCACGAATCCTGATATTCTCTACGGCTCCTGATGCTCTATTGGATGTTCCATTATCATCAATAAATGAACACAGTTTTGGTGTCCGTGCCTGTGCATTCTCTCCGGACTCACGGTGGCTTTGCTCACTGGGCAATGTGCATGATGGTTTTGTTTACTTATGGTCGATTAACCCGAAATCGGGCTCTTGTAAATTGCAGTTCAGCAACAAGGTGACCTCTTTCGTACACAACATGGCATGGATGGGCAGCAGCGTAATAACAGTTGGGACTCGCCATGTTAAGGTATGGAGACTAGAGCGGACCATGCCCGCTTCACCCTCTAAAAAGCGCTTCGAGATTGAAAGCCATATCGATGGAGCACACGGGAGTCCTATGCCGAGAACATTTTCGGGAAGGAATTGCTTACTTGGGTCCCTCGTGGATGCAACTTTCACTTGCGTTGTAGCTATATCTGACTGCAAAGCAATAATATGTACCGATAAAGGCGATATTTGCTTGCTAGACGACACTGGACGAAATCAAGGACTAGATCGAATTGCAAAGACCGGATCCAGCATCCTCTGTATTACAGTGGATAATATCAACCGTTGTCTGTGGATGGGGGGCACAATGGGGAAGCTTTGGGTGCTTTCCCTAAATATTGTGACTAGCATTGGGGTTGCTTCAGATCTTCCCGTTTCTCTAATCGGCCCGGACTCGCATTTCGAATCAGGCTCTAGCCAAATCGCGGATATTCTAGCTGTTGGATCTGTGCGCGGCCACATTGTTACAGTTGATTCTAGTCACATTATTGGTATCGAATATGCCAGAAACATTGATGGTAGAAACACTGTCGACACAGGGAAGCGAATGCCCGCCCATGATAGCTCTGTGCTCGGAGTCAGTACTATGCACCAGCCTAACGATCGTGAAGCCGATTTCTTCACGTGGTCTGTCCAAGGGACCGTGATCTTCTGGCTTTTGGATGGTACTTGCAAAGGCAAGCTACAAGTCACAATTGACCAAACAGACGATGCCGAAGAGGGTGGTTTGAATGAGCTTAGGGTGGTAAGAGCATCCGAGTCTGACGATTTTTTGGTTTCTGGAGACAAAAATGGAACCTTGCGGCTTATCGATCGCACCGGTAGAAACATTACGGCTCTGAGAGCGCACAATGGTGACATACACGATATTGCGTTGACTCGACGAGATGTGAACGATACACTTGTCGTAAGCTGTGGACGGGATCGGACGCTTCAACTCTTTCGAAAGACTGGGGATAACCTAACTATCCAGCAAACACTGGATGATCATACAGCCAGTGTGTGCAATGTCATGTTTTTAAATAATGGAGCCACTCTTCTCTCCTCGTCCTCGGATCGAACCGTTATAATGCGAACGTTAGCCACAGGGTTAGCGCAAAAAGTAGCTTTCATACCAATACGTGTCATAACTCTCAAAGCTAGTCCCGTTGCCTGCTCGGCCTTGCCTGAGTCAAACGTCCTCGTCATCTCAACCCTCGATCGGCAGATACACAAATTTGACCTTTCCACAGGACGGCTTCTTCAAAGCTTCAAAGCATTAGATTACACGAGCAGCGATTCGCTGGTCATTAACTCTCTGTCAATACAGAAATTTGAGAAATATTCTGGCCCAGCACTAGTACTCATGGGCGTTTCGTCCACAGACAAATCAATCTGTGTGTATGAGTATGACAACGGGTCAGTCCTCGTCAGGGACTATGGCCAAATGGTGGTGACTGATGTTGCTTTTGTTCAAAAGCGTAGTGGGAGTGGAGATTCGGAAGGTTTCTTGATTAGCACAGGTTCAGACGGTACCATAATGATTTGGGATCTGACTGTTGGATCCCGCTTTTTAGCAGGGCCTTACGAGATTGTCAAAGGCGAGAGTACAACCGAACTTCTAAAATCACGCACGTCAGCATTGTCGAACCCTCTAAGAAGAATCCTGTCCAAATCCGAGATTCAAGACTTCCAGAAATGCCTCGAAACCGATGGTGATCCACAAACGCCATCACGAAGTCATCCTCCAACCCAGACCAAAAAGAAAACCTCGAGATACACCTTAGCCAACACACGCAAAGTGACTACCCCGGCTGTGTCAGCCAGTGCACACAATTCGCCCTCATTATCCTCGGCAACGGAGGTGTTTAATCATGAACTCTCGCAACACCACTCCTCCACTCCTCCAAGCCCCCAAAAACCTGCCGCAAGCATCAAATCTAGACGCTCTTCACTAGATGGACGGCACCGTAGGAAGAGCACCAGCAATCTCACTGATTTGAACATGGCGGCGGAGCAAATCTGCAAATCCCTGCGAGAATATCGGAAGAAGATCAACTCATCATCGGAGATCCTGAAGCGAGATACAGCAGAAGAGCTAGCACGTGAAATGAAGCTCACGATTGGTGCGATCAGTCAGAGTACGACTAAGTTGGGGCCCGAAAACGAGATGATACCTGGCGATCTACTGGATGCATATCTGGCTACAATGATCGATGAAAGGCTTGCCGTATTGAACAAGTCCGGAGATTCTACGGATGTGACTGGAGGAGCCAAAGAAAGTACATTGTCCCCAAAGACCTTAGGAGATGGTTAGATGAGCTAGGGTAGAAACGCATCAATGGCATCTAAGGTTAACAAAGTGGAAAGGTCTCAGTCACGCCAAACGGTATAGACAATATTATTCGAAAGAGCGCTAGCGGGGCGCTTAGGGCGTCGAATTGAAGGCGGTCGGACCGAAGATTGAGGGAAATATCAATTTACATATACGAGAGCAGGAAGGAACATGATTCGGCATTGATGAGACCGTCTGGATAGTGGCTACAAGTAAGTTGAGAGGATTCATTATGGCTGTTGCCAGGGCGATTATTATCTAACTTTGCTCTCATAAGTATCCTGCCATCCAAAACCAGATGAAACCCAAAACACATCTGGGTGTATCATTCGAAGACTACCAGCCATTTTTGGCTTGATCACTCCTGTCGTCATCGTTGGTTAAGCTGTATACCCACTTCATATCCACTTCAATCTGTGCTCATTCCTGGCCTGTATGAGTTTCTCAAATGGATAATCACACTACTAATGAATCCCTTTCCTTTACTGTCCATATCTTTTACTGAGGCCTCACCTTTTACGCATTTAATATTCCTGCCACTCTTATGCTTTACGTCTTGTCTCATCATTTCGTCGGCTTCTATATCCCGCTGCCTTTGTTCGCTTTTTTTGATATATGCGCCGTTGATACATCGTCAAGATCCGAAGAGGACCAACTATGCTTCTGTTCCATATTTGTCACGCGTAATCTTGTTTAAAGTATAACAGTAGGTGGGGGTTGGGGGGTTATTGTATCCTTATGAAGAGTATAAGAAAAGATTCTTCAATCATTACCTCCCCATCAATCCAACGTTGTCACAAACGTGCCATGAGCTCATCATTATTTCTCGGCTTGCTACATCGGGTGTTTATAACAGAGAGTCCTCCCGCAGAGTGAAGACACAGCCTCTTTCGAACATCATACCATCAAAATCGCATGATTCTTGCGAATGTTCGATGTATTGACGAGGGTTGACTGCCCTCGTGGAGGCAGAAGTAGAAAGAGCATCCGCTGGACAAAGCGCTGCTTCCGCATCTCTTCATCGACTCAATTATTTAAATGATTTTCTGGAATCGGAGCAGGTTTGAGAGCATCGGCTTTCATGAGTCTCCACTTCAATAATCCTCCACCTGGCCTTGGATGGTCTCAACGGTCTCGGTGCGTGAGCACTAGTCTAGTTTCTACACAGGGGTTGTCCAGCTGGATAGTCAATTATTTTTAGTGATCGACACCACAGAAATGTTCAAAAACTCTTTGTGGCTTCATGCAATGACGGTAGCACGATGTGACTTTTAAAAAATGCTCTTAGTTCTATCAGTACCATGCGGCAGAAGTTCGAGGCAAGCAGGACAAACGTCTCGGGCTGTAGTTGTGATAGTAGTAGATATTTCCAGCGGCTAGTAGCTTGATCATATTCACTTCAGGTCCACAGGCGTATGTGCTCAAGTCAGCACACGCCAGGTATTACGTCAATACGATGAAGGCTAGCTAAGGAATATTTGCTGTGGAAGCGCGGTAGAGGGATTCAACCTAGAGAGTTAGTGATCCCGATGTACTTTCGAACATAAGCATGAACAAGTTTTCTAAAGAGAGTTATGAGAGCTGCTTTTCGCCTATCCAAGTTTTGTGTTTGCACCTCAGGGGTCCGAAAAGCAGGAAACTGAGCCACTGCTCCTGCCTCAATCACTCTCTGGGCGTCAGCTCACTGATCCCACGTCAATCCCGCATACTTCTCCTGTAGCAACTTGTATAATGTCCCTCCGTCGTCGCTCAGATTCGCAATTCCTAGCGCCTTCCCCGCCCACCGCCTGCATGTTTCGTCCTGTGACGAGCAATAGAAGTCCACAGCGTGGTTGTAAGCTGTTGTTGCGAGCCATGCAATTTCTTCTGGCGGGTATGCTGTTGATTTCTATTGGTTGTTGAGCAGGTTAGTGTATATGTTATGCAGGGCTTGAAGAGTAAGAAAGGGGGTTTACAGACTGTCTTGGCGTTTCCGGCGATAGTGACGACTTGATCGAGAAGATGCTCTGCTATTTGGATCTTGGACGTTGTGGCTAGTGAGAAAAGACAGCGAATCCACCTTGAAAGCTGTGCGAGGTCGTTGTTGTTAAGGCGCCAGGTAAGGTTGGTGATTTGCTGTAAGATCTCAGTTATTTGCATTCGTCAACGCGGGGCTCTGTGCTACGGACCTGCAATGTTGTAATTTTGGCTATTCGATGTTAGTAGTTGGTAACAAGCTGCTACGGACTGACTACCTACTTTCACTGGGTGCTTCAGATGACAGCACCATGTCAGCCAGAACCCCATAGATACTTGGATCCTCGCATTCATGGCATTCCTTGAAAAGAGGCCCTTGTCAGTCACCTGCGGTGCAGAGAAAGGAAGGACCAAGGTACCTTGATGATCTGTTCGAAGCTTGCCCATGACTTGAGTCTAGCTGCCGCCTCGAAGTCGAATGCAAGGATGTTGAAGTATTTGCGCATAAGGTCGCTTTTCGCACCTCGTTCTAACCTATTAAGCTGCTGATGTAAAGGCGTTCGAAATTTGCTGGCAGCCTTGCGAACACCAAGATAACCTTGCAGCTATTAATATCAGCTTGGCCATGTATGCTGGTTTGGAGTATAGGAACCTGGTCCTCTATAACATCCTCGCCTCGCGCCATCACGATGAGTAACGAGCTACTGAGAAATTCACAGAACAAACTGCGGAGTGATAAGTCTTCGATGATGCTCGCATCGATTCCAGACGGGTATAGGTCAATGAACTATGGAAATTTCAGTCCTAGACTTCCACCGGTAATGAAAGCAAAGAACCTTCAAGCAAGCTTGCACTAAGCGCAATGTTTGTGGTGGGCTCCAGGTTGTGCAGAATTTGAGAGCCAAATTATAGCTGTTCCTGGAGAACCAGTCGAGCTCAGCTAGTGAGAAAAGGTCGTCTTTCGAGTCTCGTCGGGAGATTCTGACCTGTACGGCAGCTTTCGAGAGTCAACTGACTGCAACATGGCGAACCCTCAATACATACCTCCCTCAAAGAGCTTGCAGATCTCGTTGACGGTATCCTCTTTCTGTGAGTCACGATTGTCTAGCTCATTAATGAGGAGACGAGCGGTGCAACTTCAAGAGTAAGCAAATGACTCCTCGATGGTGATATAAGGGGTATACCGTAGAAGAGCCGGCACATGAACACCATTAGGAGCACCATAGTCATATTTTTTAAGTATACGCTGCAAGGACGCTATTGTCTGTACATGATCTCCTATACGCTGTGCCTCCAAGACACATGCATAAAGTAGAGTTGCATCTACAGTAGAAGCAACGCAAATGGTGTCTAAACACTCCGTAACTTTGTAAATTAGCCTAGCAGCTGCCAGCCGAGAGGAACAGGAGGCGCACCAAGATCTCTATCTTGGCAGCTCAATGCCGCTTTGTACAGTAGGTACTTGGTTGAAGAGTGCTCTTTGTTTGATTCTGACATTTGACCATAGACTTCACGAGCTTTTCCCGGATCTGACATGGCAAGAGCAGAGCACATCAGCTTGCTGCCTTACTATCAGATTCTGAATGCTTTAGAAATGATTGTATTAGCTTACCGCTGCAATTTCCCAGTGTTGTTTCCACCAGTATTGCTAAACAGTGTATGCAGTGAGAGCCGGCACCAAGCTTCGGATATGACATATTGCTCTTCATTGAAGCTTTTCTCTATGCGTTTCCACAGAAGCTACCTGCACCTTTAGTATACATGCACGATATCATAGGTGTTGCATAGTCCTAGAAAGTCCACGTACAATATGTGCCGCATGTGTGGCAGAAGGACCGATATGTTTGCTTAGATTAGCAGCTACTGTATCAATAACCATGCTCAGCAACTCCAGGGCATCGGTAAGGTCTGTCGATGTTGTACAGTTCCAGATAACGGTGACCAACGCCTTCTCTAACCACGCAGTCTCCTCTGCGCCAAGTAGCCTCTCTGATATAAGTGTGGAGAGCAAGATATGTGCCAACCGTGCGTTCCGTAGTCTAAGCTTATGTACTTGATGTAATATCGTCTTAACGTTCGAGTCTGTAAGGTGTACTGAACGCACGATTTTATCGAGTACATCACAATATTCGTGCGGTGAAGACGTTGGATCCATGTCATAGAGATCAAGCTTCAGCAACAGAACTGCTAACCTATCACCACACATGGCCTCCAATTCGCCGACGATGTTCCAAGCTCTCCTATTGTTGCTATCGCCGCCTGTTTTCATGAAAGCTTTTACCGTGCCATGCATAATACTGAGCTGGAGCTCTCCAGCATCACTGCTCAGTTGCTCTACTCTCTGACTGGCAAGGACATCATGTGCTCTCTCGAGCCAGCGTATAGCCTCGGAATATTGGGACTTCGTTGCTTGGTCGCTACCGATCTCGAAGAATAGGTCCGCAAGCTGTTCGGCGGGCGAAGGGTCAAGTTCCTTCATGCCGGTGCCTAGTTTGGTGAGCATGATCTCGGCAAGGTCCAGACGATCTTGTTTCCATGCCTTTTGCCTAGTCAGAAAATGGGAGTTCTAGCAAACAGGGAATTCTTGAATGAAGAAGACAGCGTACCAAAGCCATTCTTACCCTGTAGTATTCCTTCGACAAAAGATCAACTTGGAGCGCATGTGCTACATTGTGATCTCCGGCTCCTGTAAGCCTGTCGTGGTAGAAAGCCGCCTTTTCGATTACTCTTTCGGCCAACGAAATTTGTCGCTCATCTGTTTTACTGTCAGTGAACTGATTAATGGCAGCAGCTAGGAGTGGTGGCAGACCAAGGCAGTGCTTAGAGGTTCTCAGCGTCGACTTTAGGACTCGTACGTTATCTAGACTCAACGTTAGGCTCCCACAGACCACCGACCTTGCCACAAATAGCCTCACTTGTTCCAGAACCATGAGTGCACCTTTGAGCACTGTCGAGTAGCAGGCAGGCGAAAACTCGTACTTCGCCCGTTAGTGAGTTCCTTATCAGAGTGACTCATAGGCGGCCCACCTAGACAGCCTAGTTCTATACTGATCGAGCCATCTCTCTTGAGCCTTGAGGCGAGGTTCCACAGCTTCGTTCCCTGCTCATCCAAGTCACGGTATCTACTCGCAGCGTCTGCACTATGAAGCAAAGATATTCGATCAATCTGTTTGTAAAGATCGGCAACAACTGACGTTGAGAGGTTGTTTGAACGGAGACATCCATCCAGGTCTGTCGCGAAAGCTGTGACCGGTAGTTAGCTTTTCTTCCGCATTATTGAAAGGCTATTCACAGACCAAGGATGGCAGTCAATCTGCTGTTCCTGTCGGTTCTTCGTGAAATAAGTGCCATCCGCCAGAATATGAGTGCAGCAGCTATATAATCAAACAGTCACATTCAGTGGAAGGGGATAAGGTGAGGCGGCACCGGAACTCGCCGAACGAGGCGTCACAATCACGAGATACAGGAAATTTGAATAGTGAATTAATCCTAGCAGATACTGAAGTTTCAAGACGGGATTCAACCTGAGAGACGGGAATTCGAATAGCAAGATGGGCCTTACTTTCATGTGGAGAAAATTTCTGGAATTTACGAATGGATGCCATTTCTGAAAGCCACCGAGCTTGCCGTGAGCATGGTAGATAGTATATGTTTTACGTAGACTCGTAAGCCGATGGCGCTTCTCATCGTACATATGGATAGTGGACCGAGATCGACTACACCTTGTTCGGTTTCATAGGCAAGAAATTGCCGACTATCAACGAGGGACTATCCGTATTGTTAAAAACATCCACGGTTGTCAACGCGGAGCACTCACATGTTGTGCGTATCTCGCCGTATTGTGAACGAGAAACAGCAGTGGATCTCGGAAGTTGTGGATTTGAGATCTGGGCTCTTCAAAGAGCAGCTAGTCAACATCGCTTTCTGCGTGTTGTCGAAGGCGATAGCACCAAAATTTTCCCAGTAGCTAACGAGATGATCCTCGACGATGATCTCGTGAATAGCCAACTTTCCCTGTGCCCATGTTGGTTAGCTGCGTTTCTGGTCGCGTAGCATACCGCCCAAAGCTTACGTCTTTGAGCTTTTCGACAGGAACGTTTATCAGTTGTGCCATTTCCTTGTTTCCCCTAAATATCTCACCGGTTCTCCTCCAGCAGCATGCAGGTACGGCCATGCTTGCGAACACCCGGTCATACTCCATCAGGCTCCTCTCAAACCACATCTCAACCAGGACAAGTTCGACGTCAGTCAAAGTCTGCATGCGCTCTCGGAATTTCGGTCTGAATCTGTCGAGTTGTCTCAAGATTTTTTGGCGAGAGGCTGGTTGCATATGTCTGTCCATGTATTGATTTAGGCGAGCATAGCCCTTAACATAGTTGAACGGTCGAAGCATCCCAGCATCATACTTGGCTTTGAGCAGTTTGTTCATGCGTTCCTCGGGGGTATCGCTGCCAGAGGGATCAGCCGCCGTCATGTAGTAGGTTTCTCGTGCTTTATCGTTCGGCATTGTGCTTGGTGGACGCACTATACCGCTCGCTTGGGATGTACTAGGGCCCGGGAAAAGGACTTGGGCTTGGTTCTGCTGCTGGTCTGATAGGAATTTCGCACTGCTACCGTTGGCACTGGTCGCAACAGTATTGATCAAGGACGGGTCAGAGTAAAGACCCTGATTATCGTCGCCTTGAAAGATTGCCCCGTCGTCTAACAGACTAGTACTGAGGAAATCGTTAAATAGATTGTATTCACTACTGATTTCCGGCTCGCTGAACATGTAAGATGGATCAAAGCTGTGCATGTCCTGGAATTGGTTATTGCCCCAGTCACTGTAGCCCGAGACTAAGAAGATGTCAGTGTATTACACCAAAATTTATGTTGTATTGACCATGGCGTACATTGCTCGATTTTACCGCTGGGCACCTGGCTCTGAGCTCCAGAAACGGGGGCCAATGGCGTTGCCTGAGAAGAGGTTGTCTGATTACTTGTTGGGACCGCACTCGTACTTAATTTCAAAGCGGTATCTTGCAACAATGACTGGTCTGCAGGATGCTGCTCGATAGGTGGAGGCAACCCGTTTCCCGGGACTTGCTCTTGCTTGGGTCCTCCCTCGTTGTCCCCAAACGCAATTTCCGGCTCGCTCTTGGCAGTTCTCACAGGCTCACGAGGTTCATCGTGGCACAAATGGCCAATGTTACGTTTGACACATCTTGTGCAAGGGCGGTCCTATAACCAATAGGGTTCACAACATCAGCAGAGCCATGCTAAACTCGGCGCTCTGTCAGGCACCAATCCAATGACGAGCCTTACCAGGTCGCAAGTCATATGCTATCATTGGAGTAGCATCACGGTTGATCAGTCCACACATATCCGCCAAACTCAAATCGGGACATGCTGTGTAGCATTGGAAAGTAGCTCACCGAGCGCCGGCAATAGATACATGCTGCTCAGGTTGGTGTGTCAGCGCATGATTCGAACGCCCAGGAACACCATCCTGGTTTATTATCTGCCTCTCTCAACTGAATGTTCCTTCTTACCGTGATTCACCTTTCGCCGTTTCTTCGGGCTCGTGCTTGTGGCGGTGCCTGAAGCAGGCCTTTCCTGCTGCGGTGTGACCGCGCGTTGAGCATTGGGGTTTTCCATTGATCTCCATAATATGTCATAATACTGGTCGGGAGATGATTCGTTCTTTCATTAGCCTGGGTGCAGCAGCAGTAGCATCAATGGCGCAGATGGGGAGGATTTGTTATGGGGAGTTTCAAGATATGGAGTAGACGAGGTAAGGTCGACCAATTGAATATGGTTGATACCTCAACCCAACGGGTTCCCACTCGCCGGAGGATCGAAGAGGATCGCCATGATCGACTTCGGCTGCAAGCATGCACCGTATGCGCTTGCGCATCTACGGATAGATACCTTAATTTCGCCTTTTGGCCCTTCTGCAGCTACTACGGACTACGGAGGTACCGTACCCTACAGTCTACCTTACGAGTACTCTCTCCATAAGGCACATACGAGCTGAACAAGTCAGTGACACGAGTTGACGAATGACTACCTACTGGCTAAGCAGCCATATGGAATAATTCGCTACTAACACAAACATGATCTGGAATATGCAGTAGTACATCAAGGCAGCTAGAAATACTCTCGGAAGCCTCCTCCCGCCGTTGGGACTTCTGAACAAGGTCTAAGGCAGTATGCTAGTGCTCTTGGTAAACACCTTACCTTACCTGACTTACTTGCCTAACTAAAGTACCTACATCAATGGGACTGTACACGACTTCATCCAATCTTGACCCTGTTCGCAGCAGTGCATCGTCAACCCCAGCCATCTGATGGTTGTTACCCTGCATGCTATCGAGATGGCCTTGCATTTGAAAAGTTAATTGCCGCATATGTGGATCTTGGCTGTGCTGTTGCTGCTCAGTGACTGTCCTGGGATGCTCGTATAATGTTGATGCAGGAACGCACGCACCTCGAAATTTTGCAGTTGGCCAAGTTCCCGTCCCGCCAAATTGATGAGATCAAGGCCGTCACCTTGCTTCGTTCCGTCATTCAGCCGCAGTGGATGGCGCTGCTGTGCGGAAAGTCAAGACAAATGCCATATAAGAGTCACAACGCAAAGCGGGCATCGTTGACTGACCTTTCTCGTCTGCCGCTTTCTTCGGTCTTCTTCGGCCTGACAATCCTTCTCGAAGCTTTCGAGATTTTGATTCTCTGTCGCAAGCCGCTGTTTATGCTTCTTGATCTCATCCCTCAGAGACGCAATCGAACTGATCGAAGACGTTAATCGGTCTTCAAGCCTTCGCTGTGTCAGGGTCAGCGGTAGCGCCGAATCAATATCCATTATTGAATCTGTTACGTTATCTTCAAGGAGCGCTTCGTAATCGAAGTGTACCTCCTTCGTGTTAGGTGGAAAAGGCATCCGTGGTAGACGTTTGCCCAAGCTTCTTGGTTATCAGCACAAGAACGCATAGACGGTGGGTGCGTTAGCAACTTGCGTTCTTAGGGTCGACCGTAGGGCTGCTTGCGCTTCAATCTGCGCTCGCTCTCCTACGTGTCGCGCAATGACTGGCCTTTCAACTGACCGGAGAAGTTCTTGCACTTTCTGCTCCGTAGAGTTGGGAAGAGTCTTCCACGTTGACCGTATAACATCTTGCGATATATGCAGGAATTGTGGTTCGAGCAACGCAAAGGCCTTGCATGACCCACCTTCTGAAAATCTTGTTAGCCATACTAAAACCCGACAGGCTTCATGGCACATTCGTACCATCAATTTCGAGACTGTCATCAAGATCTCTCTTGCGCTTCTCGTAAGGCTGAGTAATTGGAGATATACTATGAACTGATAGCACTGGCGGCATCACGTTCTTAACATTTAGAGCAACATCCACTCTTTGTGTTCTCAAATGTCTATTCGGCTGTGACTTTGGAAGAGCCGCCCTGGAACGCTTCCTGATTCCCGTTATGCTTTTCCGTTTGGCCTGGATGAACAAGTGACATTAGATTAAATGATAATGCGCCAAGATCATGTAAGGAAGTCTTGTTACCATCTTTAGTGATCATTAACTTAGTAGAGGTTTGAATCTGAGGAGATGTATTGATCTGTGATAGTAGAAAGCGTTGTTGTTGACGCGAGATTAGTGTAGGGCTGACAATTCGAACAACCAGTTGAGACTCCGAATGTGACTGATATCAGAGTGATATGACCACCCAATCCGACGTCAACCCTCAATGGGGAAGACAACTTCAAGAATCGTGTTGACTATGAACGAATGATCTAAGTTTCTATGATCAGGGGCTAACAATTTATGGGGTTAAGATTATTTACAGTTAGTAGCGGTGGTCTTTATGTACATCTTCTCATCACCCCTCAGCAGAATAGTTGATCAACCACTAATGTGACTTTGACATCTTCAGTGATTCCTCCATATACACTGATAAATCCAACTCCGAGACGCCTTGCCAAATCATCCACTATCGAACCGGGGTATCAAAAACCAAAAGAGGGTGGGTTGTCCCTCTGCATGACAGAATTGTCTAGCCTCAAATTGCAGAAAGTCGTCTTTTCAACTCCTCGTTACCATCAAGAAGTTCTTCCAACCATCTTATCGCATGATCGACCCGTATGGCTCTACTGGCATTTTCCGACCTGAGACTGGGAACAATATTCAATAGGTTATCAAAGGCGTCTCTAATTGCATCTCGTCTCCTTTGCTCCGAATTAATGTGATTCAGCTTCTTTTGCTCTTCTGAAAGATTCTCCCGAGGACTCTTCAAGTCTCCTGAGCGGGATCTACTAGTTTCTGAGGAAAGAGAATCGATAGATTGTTTCTTAGTGACCTTAGCCTTTTTGGCTAACGGAGACTTGCCTTTCTTCGCGTGGGATGGAGGATCATCGAGATGGCTCTTGCCGACTCCATTAACCTTCGCCCTGGTCTTACGATGTCTCGATTTGCTTTCCGCTGTAATCATTACAGCGGGAAATTTGGTTTGCGACTTTCTTTCACCATTATCCTCAGGCAGCTTCCGCCTTTCCGTGGTCGGACTGGAAGGCCGTGTACTTGCAGCGCTATCTGAAGGTTCTAGGCAGCCAAGGGTTTCAAGCATAGTCTTATCACGCTGTACGACGGCCTCCTGATTTGCTGGTGAGATGAATCTTGCGACGCTGAACCCGGAATCAGAACCATAAGGTAATATCCTTGGTGTGGAAAATTCAGGGCGCATTCCTTGAGGCTGGCTAACAGCACTATACATTCGATCGATTATTTCACGTCCTCCGAAGAACGTACGATTCTGCAATACAGGGAAACGGGAGCCGTCGAGGCCCGGTGATATGCCGGGATCATTCTCATCGGCCCTATTATACCCAGACTGGATTGAACGATCTCCTTGGTACATATCTCTTGTGTGCGTCATCGAATCGAGATCTCCATAGGTACAACGTCTAGAGGTGTGCTGGTAGTGTCGATCAGACAGCGTCTGAGCCAGCATACCTTCATCCCGATAAAGATCAAACAGTGGTGCTGCACCTTGTCCTTCGCTTGGGGCATAGGTAAAGTTATGGGGATAGTTGTAGGGATTTTCGGGATATAGGGCCGAGGAGGTTTCAGCAGTAGGTTGAAGCGCAGGTGTACCAAAGGCGAAGAACGTGGGAGGTAAAGGATCTTCAGCCGCATCCTGCGCTTGGTAAGTCGTCGTTCCTTTATCAAATCCGTCGAGAAATTGATCACAATCAACGAGGTCCTCCTCGGCGAGGATATGAGTGCGGGAATCCGGAGCGGGCGGCGGTGTAGGTGGAGAGTTGAGGGCGTCTAGACTCCTAGTGTCTGAAAAAGTAGTCAATACGATAGATTTGAGACGGCGGCCGATGCAGCTTACCATATCCAAAAAGCAGCTGTGGACGATGCATTTGTCTTAAGTTGTCCATCTTTGCAATGGTATCTGAAAATCAATCTCGATAGATTGCTGCAACTCAAAACCGGTGGACGTAAGGCCGCGCTCATATCATGACACAACTCCAGTTATATAGACCCAATTCGTGTACCATCCGCCGTCGCTTTGGGAGATGTAAAGGTGAAGTGTTTGAACAGGGCAGATTGTCGAAGATTAAAGATTCGGAGTGGTCTTGCACACTTGTCACAGACCTTGAGGGAGGAAAAGAAGGATTCTATAAGGTAGTTAATTATGTTTAGTATCGAAGAGAGCTGTTGTGGATCAGGTACAGGATAGCTGAGGCGTAATAGTACCGTGAGGTAGTCAAGGGAATCTGAAAGGTAGGTAAGATTGAGGTTGAGGTGTTGGTGATGACAAGTGAAATGGAAGTGGGATCACATGCAAAATCCGCCGCAAGCAGGGATGTCAAGTGCCTGCGAGCTGCTGATGCTAAAGGTACTATTTCGTCCGTAGAAAGTACGAAGTACGGATACCTACCTACCTACCTACCTTATGTAAGGTAAGTACCTAATCAGATAAGTGGCAAATCAGACGCCTTTTCCCCTGCACACAAAGTATCCTCCTTTACATATCAACCACCCGCCCTCACTCATAGGATCGTACTGATTCGAAGTTACCTGAGCATGCCATGTAACTTGTAAAGGCGATCAGAAACACTACTTTGCACGCCTCGCTATCTCCAAGGTAGCCACTCACGCCACTCCACTACAGGCTAAGCTGCTCATCCACGAGGGACCTCGGTACCGTGCCTATCTGGTTGTTGATATCAACTACGATTGGCACGTCAAGAAGCTGAAGCTCCTCTGTCAAGGAAACCCCGAACAATCGGATATCGAACTACTTCGTTGTGCCTAGATTAAGTAAGTTGTTGGTTCGTTAGGGTTGACTCAAGGTTAACTTGTGAGTTGCACGTCTCTATGGTACAATTTACCTCCTAGATTTTGTATATCTTCAGTCTGTCTTTTGATTATTCTCAATATTAGATGTGGTTGTTTTACTCTGCTTTAAAAGACCTTCTAAATGCTGGAACGTCTCGAAGACGAAGACGGTGTTGGTAAACTACAGTTTGCTCTTTTCAGAGTAAAAATCCTGACTCCTTATTCCTCCACTGCAGCGTGGAACTCTATCGTAGCAACGGACCTTCGCTCCTTTCATATTGGAGTTAAGTTGTTGATCTAGAAGGCCTACCAAGCGCCAATGATACGTGGTTACGGACCGGATCTAGACGAAGGAAATGGCTTGGTCTGTCCACGGAAGTCAACAAACTATAGCGCTACTTAGGCCGTAAGCTCCCTGGGGAAATTCCTTCATCAACCTATTTCTCAGGTCCATACTTACAGGTCCCGTCTTACGAAATGTTGACTCCGCCCAAGATTACTGACGTCTTTCATGATCTAGTGTACTGCGAGCATACGGACTTGCGTATGCCTCTACTATTGGCCCAAAGCTGCTAAGCCTGCTGTTCTCTTTTTACACAAAGAAATCAAAACGCAACAATGGCTTGGCGTCGGTAAGTGGATGTCTATTCTTCTCTCGAGGTCTTGATAGCCTCCATGATGGCGCTCCTTGCTCAACGCAAGCCGGACGACACCTGGAGCTTGCTGCCGGTTGTGGCTGGTATTCTAGCCTTGAGACTTTTATGTTACTGGAGCCAGCTAACTTATCCATTATATCAGCTTTACGGCATCTTGTTTGGGGCGATGGCCCTCCACAAATTTCCGGCATTCTGCGCTGCATTGGTAGGAGGATATACCTTCTTACAGATACCATTACGGATATTGCTTGGATCTATGGGAACCACATCAAATCGAAGAAGATGGAAAATCAAAACGGGCGCTGTCATCAGAACATCCCGCGCTGCTGCGGCATTCTTCTCAGCTTGGATTAGCTTGCAACTTTTAAATACTGTACCAGAGCGAGACATAAAGCCACATCGAAAGCAATTGGAATGTGATGTCACAGCCGGCGTTGTTCCCACCAACGAAGCGGAACAACTTCGGGTACAGAAGCTTGGAACACTACCGCCGACGTTTTTCGTTGGCAGAACGATGGATCTAACTCTCTTCACTGTCACTCGCGCTCTAGAAACCGTGGTTGCAGACATCTGGTCCCGCCATAAAATCTTTCGGATATCTAACAAAAAGTGGACATCTACCGAAGCCGGAATATCTAATCTCGCAGACGCAGGCGTTTTCGCCATCAGCGCCGGCACAATAATGTGGGCCTGGATCTACCTCCCAGATCGCCTACCACGAGCCTACAACAAATGGATCCAAGAAGCCGCGCAAGTCGACCACCGACTCATAGAAGTCCTGCGAAAAGCCCGGCGGGGTGAGTTCGTTTACGGCAGGGACACAGGGGTTGCCCCAATTCTGCAAAGTATGTGCAAGGACCACGGCTGGCCATTGTCGTGGGGTGATCCAGCGGTCACAATCCCTCTACCTTGCGAGATGGTGCACATGGGTACAGGAAGATCGTGCCACTACCACGCAGCATCTCGATTCGCCAGAGCCTTTAAATTCGCCCTAGCAACCTACCTCCCTCTGCAAATCCTAGTCAAGGCCCGAGGAGGGAAGATTTCAGTTGAAGCTCTCAAGAAGGCATGCAAGGAAGCTTTCCGATCCTCCACCTTCCTAGGCGCTTTCGTCAGTCTCTTTTACTACGGCGTTTGTCTAGCCCGCACGCAACTGGGGCCGAAGCTATTTAGCCCCAACACCATTAGCCCGATGATGTGGGACCAAGGCTTGTGCATCCGAGCGGGCTGCGCGCTGTGCGGCTTCTCCATTCTGATCGAAGCCGAAAGGAAACGGCAAGAGGTGGCGATGTTCGTGGCACCAAGGGCGGCAGCTACTTTGTTACCTAGAGTCTATGAGAAACAGGTTGGTCATGCTTGGGTCAGGTAGCAATCTTAACGTATAGGAGGCTGATGGTCTGCTAGTATTTTTGGAGGGAAAAAGCTGCTTTCGCAGCTAGCACGGCGGTGCTATTTACGTTGGTCCAAGAAAATCCCAGAAAAGTTAGGGGAGTGCTAGGCCGACTGTTGCAAAAGGTTCTGGATTGAGAGAATAAGGTACGTACGTACGAACGAATTCCAAGCGTTTTATCATGAAATAACGTACTATAGCCCTTTTCCATGAACAAAACAAACGTGAGTCGATCAGAATTGCTTCTTTGCGACATTGATCAAGGATCATATTGAGATATCAGCTCGTAACATCATAATGTACTGAGGTTGTAACTTATTTTGCTAGCTAGAAGATGCTACATAATTTTGGTACTACGAGCTCCATTGGTAGGTTTACTTGGGGAGATCTGCCATACGATCTACCGTAATCCTGGGGTGGATGTCTCCTCAATGTTATATAGAGGCTTTCGTTCCTAACCAACATCAACTCCAGAAATGATTGCTGGATAATTCAAATGGGTCAAGCCCTTCGAAACGCTATTCTCCAAACCGTGAGGTCGAGGTATCTTCTGTATGTTTAGCTTCATAGATATATAGCTAATTATTGAGGCTAATCATCCGCGCAGTTCCAGGTACTGACGCCTCTTGAGTATCCGTTGCATGCTAGGACTTCTGCGGTCTGCACTACAGTGGTCCCCGCCCAAATGGATTAATCTGTCGGGAAGGCTTTTGGTCGTAGAGATCTTAGCGATCCAGATCAAGAGCTACGTAGAGCATTTTCCCTCAATGGGAAAGTGCACCAAAACCTGCTGTTACTTGTCTAGCGTTCAACTCATAAGCCGGAAGATTGCTTCGCCTCATACAAACTAGCGAGCAGATTATAATCCTGGAAAGACCCCTTTTGTACAAGATCTGTACAGTCGATTGCCATGATCCTCTTAGCGTGACTAGATGCTTATGCGCTATAATGGAGTAGAAAGCCGTTGGTCTCGACAAATCGAGCAACTATGGCCGCAGGGAAAGAAATGACAGAAGTAGGAATCAACCATCACGCCAGTCACTCCCTTTAAGGTTCAGGGTTGAGGTCTTTTGGCAATCAAGCTGTTGGGTATGGGTAGAGGTTCCCGTTCTTGTCGTAGCGTGCTTCTGGAGTACGCTATCAGTATACCACATCAGATGGAGTCCCGCGGGTATGAACGTACTGAAGAAGGTATACGACAGTGTAATCGTGTCAATCTTATTCATGGTAGGATCGTTAACAAAATCCGGATCAATAAAGAAAAACACGGGCATATCAACAGTCTCGCCCGCATTGAGTCGTTGTTCCTCAAAGCAGAAGCACTGTATCTTGCTGAAATAAGGTGCCACTTGTGCAGGGGTAACGCTATAAGTCGCAACACCGATTATATCTTCATCGCTCTTATTGGTTGCTGTATAGAATGCAAGCGCGGTCTCCCCTGGTAGCACTCGAACCTCGCGCTGTTGGGAAGTAAACTTCCAGGGCATGACGTCCGACACGGAGCCATTGAAGGTAATGCGTAGACGGCGGTGGTCAGCCACAGGCTGTAATCGAGTTGCAGGATCTTCGGCGTTTGAATGTATGGAAGCTTTGATGGGCTGGCCACCCCAGCCAGTTTGTTGACAGATCTGGCATCCTCCGTGAGCGGAATAAATTTGTGGCTAGTTTCAAGACATTACCATTTTATACATCGGCACTGATCCATACGACAATGCTACGGTTCCCAGGATAATACTAATAGTATAATAGCTGACTCTTTTAGTGAAAGCCAAGACAATGACAAGGCTTCTGCCTACAGGATAGACGTGTTCTTGTGATAGAAGGGTTGTCGTAACTGCTCCATAGTGGGAGCAACATTCTGTTTCGCCCGTGCCGTACCTGAAATTTGCCTTCGCGGTTGTATATTCTTAGGGATTCCAAAGCGCGGGCGCTGAGTGGCTCCTGTATAACATGTAGATGTCCAAGTAGAGGTAAAACATCTTTTCGAGAAAATCGATGAGGTCTGCCGCATTGCTGATGGTTTATTTCTTCTGATGCAAGCAATGTAAGAGGTAATTGAGACAATTTATCGTTCGCTCAAAAGGGAACTTCTATACCTCAGGCGATCTAGATACTTAGTGTCCAGCTAAGCAGGGAGATCCCGCCGCGTATGTACCTTAGTATTCGATTAATCACATGTCGTTTAGCGTATTCAAAAGACGGTCAAAAAAATGATGAAGACATGAAAGAACGTGCACAATTTCTCATAACTGTATAAATTAGTTTCATCTTTTGTTATCATGATCATCGTTTGTTATCATGATCATCGTTTGAATAATCGGATCAGAAGATTGTTGACGCTCAACGACAGCAAAATGTTGTGTCTCATCTTCTATTCCGTAGTTCTTAGGGATAACGGATGGTCATATGACAGTCAGGTCAGGTCAGATGTTTTCTGTCATCCTGACGTCAGATGTTTCTACTTGACAGCCAATAAGACAGCTTATATATATATTACTAAGGCTTTTGACCA
>JAABUL010000818.1_pt1 | contig 64459 bp, 65 predicted proteins | sample 5559151 | NCBI WGS metagenome assembly JAABUL01 (sample SAMN10711876, study PRJNA513368) | rock metagenome | isolation source: Antarctica rocks | place: Antarctica: Victoria Land, Pudding Butte sud
TCAACTCAAGTAGAGCAAAGGAATCGACTCTTGCGCTTCTACCCTAATCCTAATTTCTCACCCGATTTCAAAGGAATCGACTCGATTCCTTCGTCTACTACCCTGAGAGTAACCGAAGTAACTCTAATAATAGCTTTATAAGTATCGACGAAGCTTTAAAGCCTACTAAACTAAATCGAGAGAATCTTAATAGATTAGAGGATACTACTAAAAGCCCTAATAAAAATACGCTAATTAATAACTATCTAGAGAATATTACTTTAGAATCGAATATATCTAGCTCGACTAATAGTTTCGGAGATAATTTAGTTAGATTAGTTAGTAATACGCCTACTCCCTTAAAGAAATATATAATTAGAAATAAGAGAACTATATCTAACTCTAATATATCTCGAAACGAAAGGGCGCTAAGCTCTAGCCTTAAGGATATAGAGATATCCTCTAAGAAAAGTAATAGAGAAGAAGAAGAAATAGACGAGTACTTATACTCGATTAATATCAACGCGCCTATTAATAGTTCTTCTACTAGAGCTCGAGATTTAGATACTAATAATACTAATATAGAAGAAGACTTAAGTAATAAGTAAGCTAAAGCTTTAGATCCTTCTAATTTAATAGTACCCTCGAGCGCTAATCTTATTAAATCGAATCGAAGCTCTAAACGATCCTATTCGAATAGAGATAGTATAGATTCTATAGACTCTAATAACGATAATAATAATCTAGAGATTAGTATCGAAGAGACTCTATCTACTAATATAATTAAAAAGAGAGGAAGAGGGCGACCGAAAAAGACTAAGACGAATTCTCGAGGTCGGCCTAAAAAGAAATAGAGAGAAGATCGTTCTAATTAAATAATATTACTTAAAAAAGGGTTTAAAAGGAGGTTCGAATCGATAGCCTCTTTATACTATTACTTATTCTCTTCGAATTATATTATCCTATTTAATAATCTATAGGAAATCTAGTCTATCTCGATTCTAACTCTCTTTACTTACTTTTTTTTTAACTCGTTCTCTTTCTTGATTTTATTTAAGCCTACTCGATTTTCTATAGGAGAGTTAGGATTTTTATAATTATCTATAGATATTCGAGAATCTTATAAAAATACGCCTTAGTTAATAGAAAATCGTATCCGCGCTAGAAAAATCGGGCTAGTTAATTTTTTCCGAAATATAGTTAATCTCGATTTTTCCTTAGCTAGTACGATTTTTTAAGGGCTAATTACGATTTTTCTAATACTCTTTAGACCCTTAAGATTAATCTAAAAATTGTTACAACTACTACCTACGACTACGTACTTACTCGTTACTCGTATTTACTTAGCTACGGAGCTACGTCCCCTTTAGGACTAGCTCCTTTCCGCGTACTTAATACTATACGCTTCTTAGTATCTCTCTTAGATATACCTTCGAACTTATTATATTACGAATTAGTCGCTTATATATTCGAAGGTCGCCTCTTATATTACGAAACTACTTAGTAAGTACGCTACTATAATATAGCGCGCCTATCTAGACTACTACGCGTATCGCGCTAGTATAGAGGCTCTTTACGTAAAAGCCTCCTCTTTTCTTAAGAATTAGAAGCCCTAGTTTATACTTAGTCTACTTAGACCCTCGACGATAGCTCTTAGCGCGTTATATATCTAGACCTTAGTAAGTACTAAGCCGATATATAGTAGAACTTTAATAGTCCTACTAGTATAAACGGTAAAGGTAACGCTAAAGAAGGTAAAGACGATAATATACGTCTTATTTTTACCGACTTCCTTACGTTAGAAGATCCCTCTAAACTCTAAGCTATTAAAGAACTTAACGATACGCTCTAAGACGTAGATAAGTTTATAGAGGTAGCGACTAATAAGCCTACCGCGTTTCTTATACTCCTTAAAGAGCTTATAAGATATACCCGTAAAGCTTATACTAACCGCGATACCCTCTTTAAGGCTAATAAGATTAATAAGAGTAAGTATAAAGACTTACGTACTTAGTTAATTTAGGCCTATTATACTATTTAGTAACTCTTAGCGACTAATAACCCTTACGAAGTCGTACGCCTTACTATATCTCTTAATAAGTATAAGGGCTATATAGCCGACTACTATAAGTAGGGTAAGGACCTCTAGAAGGAGGTAGATACTTAGAAAGATTAGCTTATAGACCTTAACTAGTAGGTACTATAGATCGAAGACCTTAATTAGAATATTAAGGACCTAATAGTAGAGCTTAAGTAAGAAAAGCGCGGACGTAAGTAGGACTATAGTAATAAGGATAAAGACAACCGCTTATCTATATTACGTTCTCGCTCCTACGCTCGTCGTAGCGAGAAGTCTCGTAGTTACTCTTAAGTACCGTCCCCTTAGCTACTACTAGCTAATCCCCCTTATAACTAGCGCGAAAATACCGTAGCTACGGATACCTCTACTTCTATTACTACGAGATCTATTACTATTAATCCCTCTTAGACTAAGAACATCTCTTTTAGACGTACTATTCCTAACCTAAGTAAGTATAACGGTATATCTACTAACTTCTACGAGTAGATTACCTCTATAGAGCTTGAGTTAACTAAGGTTACCTTCTATACCGAGGCTAATAGTATAAGGTATATCTAGGGCTTCCTCGGAGGCGTAGCTTAGTCGCTCGTCCGCCCTCGCGTACCCTCTAAGCTTAGTATTCCGTATATTAACCCCTATAAGACTACGCTTAAGATACTCTAGTACCTTACTTCTCGATACGGTACTTATAACTACGCTAGTAAGGCTTATACTAAGTTTAACGAGCTCTTATAGAGTAAGAACGAGTCTTTTACTAGTTTCTATAGTAAGTACTACGAATATACGCCGTACCTTAACCTAAGTATTAACGGTAACGCTACGGAGATTATACTCTTTAAGCCGAAGCTTAACTCGCGCTTTCGTAGTAAGCTTATAGGCGAGAAGTATATTACTATAGCTAGTCTTATCTAGCGCTATAAGGAACTTAATAACGACTTCGAGATTAACGACGCTCTTAATAAGGCCGAGAAGACGGAGACTAAGACTAGCGGAAATACTAATACTAGTAGTACCTATAGTAGTAAGAGCTACTCCGCCGCTACTACGACTACGACTTCTATACTATTAAACGCTACGACGTTATCTACGCGTATCTCTCGCGACGCCCTCCCTAAGAAGTATCGTAGCCTTACTTCCCTTACCTCTAAGGAGTACCGTTACTACGAGCGTAAGGGGCTATATAAGCGCTACTATAAGAAAGGTTACTAGTAGTAGGAAAAGGAGAAGTATCCGCTCCTAAAGTTTAAGTAGTAGTATAGGCTTAATAACTTAAGTACTTCTATAACTACTAAGCTAATTAAGATTAGAGACTCGGGAAATACTAGAGGCTACGCTTAAGCGCGTTAAGTAATAGTCTAAAAGAAAGGCTTATAACTTTAAACGTTTCTACTATAACTACTAAAGGTGTTTCTTCCGTAACTATTAACGATAACGACGGACTAGCGGTTATACTATACCTTATTACTTAGTCGATAGTAAACGGATATAAAGTATTAACTTTTATTAATAGTAGATCTAATTCTTAGTTTATAAGTCTTAAATTCGCGTACCGATATAACATTCCCCTAATATAACTTACGAAATTACGACTCCTTATACTTAGAGATAGAGTACTAGCGGGCTCTACGCGTATTACGTATACCGTACTCCTTAACGCTACTATAGGTACTAGCGATTATAGCTATATAGAATAGCTCTTAGTATACGTCGTAGACCTTTAGTACGACCTTATCCTAGGCTAGCTATAGCTAGCTAAATATTAGCCTTAGATTAGGTAGAAAGCTAGTACGCTAATACTAGACTCTAACTACTACTCTACGTATTACTTATCTTATCCTTACGTACTAGCTATCTATATATCTAAAACTTATACGTATAATCCTATAGCGAGATAGGAAGAAGTAATTAACGTCTACTAAATCTCTACTCGAGCTACTCTATCTATAGCTTACCGCGAAGATACTAAGTTATACTAAGTTTAGCTTTAGGAGATTATAAGCGATATAAAACTACCTCTTTAAGCTTACGCTACTTCCGTAGAGGATTTTAAGAAATTTATAAGGGCGTTACTAACTCTAATAATACTAAGGTACTACGTAATAAGCTCCCTCTAGAATATAGGAACTTCGCGGATACCTTCTCGCGCGAGTTACTAAAGGCTCTCCTACTAAGGAGACTAGGCGTTAAGATAAAGATACTACTTAAGGATAGTACCGAGCTACTAAACCTTCGGCCTTATCGTATAGCTAAGAGAGATTAAGACGCTATAAAGAAGTAGGTATTCGAGTAACTAGACTTAGGGTATATCTAACGAAGTACTTCCTTAGCTTCCTTACTACTACTTATCGTTAGGAAGCTAGGAGGCGGGCTACGTATCTATATAGATTACCGCGCTCTTAACGCCCTTACTATTAAGAATAGATACCCTATCCCTTTTATTAAGGAGACGCTCTAGCGTATAAAAGGTAAGAAGTACTCTATAAAGCTAGATATCGTAGCTATATTTAACTAGCTACGTATTACTAAAGGCTACGAATAGCTAATAGTATTCTTATATCGTAAGGGACTTTTTAAATGTATAGTAATACCGTTCGGCCTATATAACGCCCCTACTATATAGTAGTTATTTATTAATAATACTCTACGGGAATACTTAGATCTTTTCGTATCCGCCTACCTTAATAACATACTAATCTTTAGCGATATATATAAGGAATACGTAGAGTACGTAAGCGCTATCCTTACTAAGCTACGTAACGCGGGCTTACTAGTTAACGTAGCTAAGAGCGAGTTCTACGTCTACGAGATAAAGTACCTTAGTCTTATTATTAGGACTAAGGGTATTAAGATAGACCTAGCTAAAATCTAAGTAATCTAGGACTAGGAGACGCTAGAGACTATAAAGGATATATAATCCTTCCTTAGCTTCGCTAATTTCTATAGGTAGTTTATTCTTAAGTACTCTAAGCTTACCGCCCCCCTTACTAACATAATAAGAGGCCTAGAGGCTAGTAAGGCGGCTAATACTACTCCCTTCTACTAGACGAAGGAGGCTAGTAATACGTTTACTACTATAAAGTAGGCCTTTACTACGAATCCTATACTCTAGTACTTCGACCCGGACTTAGATACAATAGTAGAGACTAACGCCTTAGATAGCGTTATAGCCTACGTTATCTCGTAAAGATATAGCTACCCTTTAATAGGTAAAGATATATAGAAACCTATCTCCTACTTCTTAAAGAAGATATCTCTAGTAGAGAGGAACTACGATATTTACGATAAGGAGCTCCTTATAATTATTAAGTCCTTTAACGAGTTCTACCCTAACCTAATATCCGTTAGTAACCTAGTCTAGGTTATTACTAATTATAAGAACCTCGAGTACTTTACGACTACAAAGTACCTTAATTCGCGTTAGGCGCGTTAGTTAGAGTTCTTATCTTAGTTTAACTTTACTATCTCCTATTAGCTAGGAAAGGCTAATCTAAGAGCCGACGCTCTAATAAGGCGTACTTAGGATAAGGCTTCTAACTCTAATCTCTTATACCGTAACTAAGTACTACTTAAACCTAAGTTGTTTATAGAGCCTATAGCGCTACTTAACGCCTCTACTAATAAGTTTACCCCTTAGGGGACTAATACTACTATAGCTAGCTTTCTTACTCTTAGAGCTATACGTAACGAGTAGTATTAGGAGATACTTACTAGTTTAAAGGAGGGGTAAGTTCCCTTATACTTTAAGTAACTTAAAGTCGACGCTACTAAGTATAAGGTAAAGTAAGGTAGTAGAGGAGAATACGTCTTCTATAAAGGAAAACTATAGGTCCTAGATAATTAGCTTATATACTTAGAAGCGATTAAGAGTTATTATACTATAGCTATAGCTAGATACCCTAGTATCGCTAGTACGCTTAAACTAGTAAGACGCTCTTACTACTAGCTAGGTATAACTAAATATATTCGCCGTTTCGTTCGTAACTATAAGTACTATAACGAGAAGCTACTCCGTACGTAGTACTAAGGACTCTTACGTCTACTAGCTATCCTATACGAACTATAGACCGATATCGCTATCGACTTCGTCGTTAAATTACCTTTAGTAAAGTCGTATAAAGGGATTACTTATCCTAATATCCTTACTATTACGGATAGGTTTATAAAGAGGCCTTACTTTATTCCCTATTACTCTATAATAGCCCGTAGCGTCGCGTACCTATTCTTAAAGTACGTATTCTTATAGTACGGCTTACCCTCGTCGATTATATTAGATAGAGGACTATAATTCGTCTCGTACTTCTAGCGCTTCCTATACGAGCTACTTAGTATTAAATAGAAGCTCTCCTTACTATATTACCCGTAGACTAACGGCTAATCTAAGAGAACGAATTAGGCTATAGAGTAGTACCTAAGGTATTTTATAAACTAGAAGTAAGACGACTAGGTAAACTAGCTACTAGTAGCTAAGTTTACTATCGCTAACTACGTATCTAAGTCTACTAGAGTTACGCTATTCTACGCGGACTTCGGACGCTATCTAAAGGCTCTACCTACTAAGCTTACCGCCCTTAAGAACGTATTACTAACTATAGTTAGACCCGTAAAGTTAGAATAAGGTACGGTACGTAACTTTACTAAGGAGCTAGTAAATTTATATACTAAGCTAAGGTAGTAGCTTAATTTAAGCGTAGTAACCTATACTAATATAGCGAATCTTTATAGATAGCCTTATTTAGTACACGCTATTAGTAATAGCGTCTACGTAAGTACTAGAAACTTTAGGTTAGCTTACCTATTAAAGAAGCTCGATTATAAGTTCGCTAGACCCTATAAAGTTATCTAGAAGATTAGCGACGTTACTTATAGACTTAACTTACTAGACTCCCTAAATAACCTTAATAACGCCTTTTACGTATTACTACTATAACGAGTAGACGACGAAGAACCTCTCTCTAAGTAGTACCTACTACTACCTTCGCTAATCGAAGTTAAGTAAGATAAAGGGGGTGTTAAGCTAGAGTACGAGGTTAAGAAGATACTTAATAGTAAGTCTATACTATAGAAGGGTAGAGTCGCTAAAGGAGAAAAGTAGAAGATCTATATAAAGTATCTTATAAAGTAGTAAGGATAGGTAGAGCCTACTTAGGAGCTATATAACTTTATTAAAGATATAGCTAAGCTAGTAGAGTTTTATCGCTAGTATCTAGATAAGTCTATACTAAATAGCCTACTTCCGTTATTAGCTCCTTAGAGCTAGATAGAGGTATAGTCGTACGATACTACTACTAATAGAGTATAGTTACCTCGTCGCTCTAAGCCTACTACCTTTACCCGCGCGATACGTTCTATAAAGCGTTTAGTAGTAGGTCGTCCTACTATTAAAGCCTTAGTAGTCGCGATATATAGGCTTAACGTACCTACTTCTACGAACTACGTTAGAACTTTATCGAGCGAACCTATAGTTATTACTAACGTTACTAATATAGAGGATAGCGCTATAGATTTAGAGGATAATAAGAGCTTTATACTAGTAATAGCGTTATTAGGTCTTAGAGGACTAAGACGTAGATTTAGAGGGGGGTAATATTATAACTACTACCTACGACTATATACTTACTCGTTACTCGTATTTACTTAGCTATAGAGCTACGTCCCCTTTAGGACTAGCTCCTTTCCGCGTACTTAATACTACGCGCTCCTTAGTATCTCTCTTAGATATACCTTCGAACTTGTTGTATTACGAATTAGTCGCTTATAAAAATAACCCTAGCCCTTTCTGAAATCCGTAGCGCCCGCGAAAAATCGCGGAAATTTTTCGGCGGTATTTATCGAAAGAATTCTAAAAATTCCGTACGCGCGTATTAGTATAAAGCTATTAATAAGAGATAATATAATTTTATAGTATTAATAAAGCTATTAAGATACTTATAAGTACTTATTTTATATATATTATAGATATGGCTAAGTCTACTAATATATTAAGCTAATTTCTATATATATTCTTAAATTTAGATCTTAAGCTATAATTTAGTAGATTTAGCTTAATATTATAAATTTTAATATTAAGATAAAGAAATATATATATTATTTAGTTTATATATATATAAAATACTTATATTACCTATTACTCCTATAGTTAGATTAATATTAGATATTTTACTAATATTTAGATTTTATATAGTATATAGCTTATAATTAATATATATTTCTACTTTATATTATAATATTAATTATATGTCTTAGTTATATAGAGGTTATAAGCTTTTATACTTTAATATAATAATAGAAATAAGCTTATAAAGCTTATAGAGTACTAATTAGCTTTACTAGCTATTATAAGGCTATTAATAGATATATATTATATTATTATCTTATATACTTTAAATATATATTATAATTTATAATTATACTTAATCTTATAATATATAGATTAATACTCGTTAAGCTATTAACGGAATAGAAATCCTATAACTTTATTTAATTCTTTATTATTAAATGCTATCTAAGTAATTATTAGGATATTATATTATATAATTAACTATCTAGGATAGTGATATCTTATCTTAAAATATATAGTTATAATACTTAATAGTTATCGAGATATATAAAAGATAAAATTTCTAAAATCGTGCGTTACGTGTATCCGTGCGCTAGGCGTCTCAGCCTTCTATAGCACAGTTGTTAATTGCGCTTCCTTGAACTCTCCATCCGCCGTAGCCCTAGAGAGGTGAACTCCGTATGCTCTACACTCTTTTATAATAGTCTCTCGGTCGACGACTCGTGTCGCGATATCCACATGAATACCGCACCAATTGCTCACCGCCATGTACGGACCCGAGCTGTAAATCAGATTACTGCTTAGCTTGAAGTCGTCCCTTGTATCTCTCTTGCTTCCCCGAGGGCCCGTACATTTTGCGCAGATGGTCGGGATGTAGACATTCGACCCATGTCGGAATGAATTCGTTCGTCTGTAGCCGAGGGTCGGTAATGACTAAGATCTCCTCGTTGGGCACACAAGTGACGAAAAGCCTGCCCCGAGTCTCACCCACTCCTCCAAACAGTCATATGATGGTTGCGTGTATGGTCTCGGAATCTATGACACTTATCTGTCGCTCTCGAGTTGTCGTTGGGGATAGGTACCGTTGCGCAAGCGCCGATCCGTTTTTGTCCCGTGCCCCAACTTCTCCCTTCATCTTGCCCGCTTCAAACGTTTCCGCGACTTCGGCCTCCTCTGTAACAGGAGTGCGTACATCTGCCACCTCTCCTAACACTGGAATGTCTTCAGGCATACAGTCGTCCGTCGGCAGATCACCTGTTGGAGCAACCTCAGCGTAGTCCTTGACAGTTGGGGGTAGGGTTGGAGGCGGCACGTGTGCGCGTACCGCAAACGTGGGTCCCGACCCAAACCCGCCATGGTTTGGCTCCGACAAACCTCTTTCATCCATTACAGATGTACTCCTTCGCCGGTTCTGGCGAATAGTCAGCAACGCATCCAAGCTCCTCCGTGCTTTACATGAATGAAATGGCATACTCTCCGATCCCCGTGCGGCACATATTTTCTGGCCATTGATCACCCCTTCAGTGTCGTACTGAGATTTCCAGATTCATCCCAAAGTCTTCTGCCGGGTCAGGTTTGCGGTCTATCCACTAGATATCATCTCTATATTCTGGCCTTTGAAAGTAGTCCTCTGAATTCCCATACTTCCCATCAGATATGCGGCTCGTTCCGGCATTGTCTCTTTCATATCCTCGTCGCACTCATCTGGAATTGTCCAGACCACCGAATTAGTTCCTTCAGCTTGTAGCAATTCACACGTGAGGCTATAATTCGACTCTGTACATATCACAGGTTTCTCTGCCACCAAACCCGCATGACTGCAACGATCGAGCGGGTACATATTTGATAAGAGCTCCCTCGTGAGAAGAAGCTTGCCCATGACAGATTCCATATGGGATGCAAGGCGCCCCTCTACGCATGCTTGATGTAGTCGTATTTCGTCAAAGCCCATGTCAAAAAATCTGGAATATAAGGCGCGGAGATCCACACGGTCTTGCGCATTTTGGCAGTTCATGAACCCATAGTCTGCAACAACGGCTCGCATTGGCTCAGCATTGGGGAGTTGAATGAAGCGCTTAAGCTCCCATACGCTCTGGTGCCACTTCCCCACGGATTGCATAAGAATGGTGAAATTACGCAGCTCTTCAATCCTGGAGGTCAATCCGTGTCTGTCGAAGAGTTCCACTATCGTGGATTTCTGTATAGCTTGCCAGAATTCTTCGAACGTGCACCGTGTAATCAATTTGGCATAAGCACCGCCAATTTGACTCCTGTGATTCCGTGCTTGTGCAGTGCAAAAGCCAAGATTGAGCCAGTTATCTTCGTCAGCATCAGGTATGTATCCATGTCGAATCTGGCAGTAAAATAAATAAGCTTGCTGCTTCTGCCTAGTGTTCAACTCATTGAACCCGCCAGAGCCAAGTACGTGTTGTGCAGAATCCAAGATCAGCCCGAAGTCCCTTACCCTACCAGCAGCGAAGCAATCCTGTGACCGAAACCAGGTTAAGTCGTCTTTGATGACTTGCGGAGGGAGCTGTGAGCCACGGAACAGAATGAATGCTCTCAGTTGATTGGATTTCCATGCCTCTCTTAGCTCTTCGTCAGATACGCAACCAATCGTGATCAACTTGCGGTATAGTTCGAACAGTCTGAGACGCTCGCCAGCAGAGATGAAACACCGAAATCCGAAGGTGGTAGCAACGTCTTCATCACCGCTAGGGTACTGCTCTCGATGACAATATTGCACAAGATGATCTGCCTCATCTATCGGCCGTCCAAGCCGACAGTGAAATTTGTGTTTCATCCAATGTTTATGGCGACACTCGAGGTTGCAGTAAGAATAAGCATCGCACTTCGGGCAGACTATGGAGGTCTTGAGTGGGGTCTTGCAGTAGGAGCACATAGTCAGATCAATGCTATGCCCGTCTGGCACGGTCATGAGCTTGCGCATCTCCGTCTCAATGCTCTGGACATCAGGTACGCGTTGAATATCGTAAGCACTGTTGTCGACGTATTCCACAGCTCTGTGCATATCAAAGCAGTAAGCGTAGGTCTTTCCATATCGGACAATACCCTGGACACCTACTCGGAGATGTCCCGCATGCTAAATGAACTCAGCCATGTGGATTCACGTTCTCGAAGCCGAGGATCTGGAATGTGACTCGTGAATACATTGGACCTCTCAATCTGCGGAGCTACAGGTGTGGTCACTGTTGACTCTTTCACCGCTTGTAAGTGTGGTAGCTCCTTGCGTGTCGCTTCGCTCTGCAGGACGTCTTGAAGATATTTGATAGTAAGCTCCCAGGTCTCTATTTTTTTGTCTCGTAGCTCTAGCGCGGACGGTATCGTCCACTGAGAGTATATCTTCCCGTGATTGCCACGAGTGTTAAAGTTCCCTAGCTTTTGTATGATATGTCCGCATAGGAAACAAGTCTTCTTGCTGATGCCTAGGTATCGAAATGCATCGCGAGCACCGTCATAGTTGAGCAGGTAAGTAATCATTCTGATTTCCGCGTGGACCCATTTTGGTTTAGCTAACTGACACTCGACTAGTTCATTGAGCGGCCCAGATGAGGGTGATGTACATGGAGTCGCTTCCTTGGCTTTGTAGCCAGTCAGCAAAAGGAATTGAAGCTGCTGGAAGCCATCAACACGTCGAGCGGCGTCGTACAAAGCGTCGCACGTCAAGAGGGGCCGACGAATACACTGAATGTCGCTGAGTATCCTGCTCGAAGCACCGTCGTCGTAGGACGTAGTGATTTGCATGTTAGCTGCTTGGCTGCTAGAGACTCTGTCGGCAAGCTCAACAAGGGCTAGAGCAGAGACGGTACCCGACTGGAAGCCACGACAATCGCGAGCGAAGCCTGCTATAACATCATGGCGCTCAAGTTGTTTCAGGAGTGATTGGACATGATACTTCAGCCTCGGGATATAGTGGTTGGCCAATTTTTTACGCATTCCGGGCATCGGGTCCATGTCGAATGTTCCTGCGGCCTAGTGAGCTACAGGGAAGTTTCATGACGGACAGATAGACCAACCTCTCGAGGCAATTTGCTCCATGATAGTCGCCACATCATCCAGGAGACGAACATCGGCATCGGTCCAACTTGCGTTACGAGCAGCGAGCACAGTGACCTTGTCTGGATATGTAATCATGCTAGTACATGTGACGTAGTGAGCATGCTTCTTCGTGCACAAGATCTCAGCAAGGCGATCTAGAAAGCTCATCTTGGTTGACAAGGTTTCTTCAGTCGTGATGACTGCCGCGCAGATCGAAGCACTCTCATCATCACTGCTTAACTCAGCATCATCGGACCAGTCGTCTCGTTTGGCGCCAGTTGCTGTTCTCAGAGGTCCTCGCTGCTGCTGCTTTACGTGGCAGATAGCTGCCAGAGTAGCTATCTCGGACTCCACTTCGGTAGGAAACAGCCATACCCCATTTTTAAATTTAGTGTCCTTTGGCGGAACAGGAACAATTGCAACATGCTCCATTGATGCCGCGAGCAGGGGAGTGTAGGTGGTGACTTTCTGCAATCAATTGATGGAAGAATGAAGGTTGTGGACGCATCAGAGTGGTGCAAGTGTACTGAGATGGAGAGGGAGAGCGGTGAACGTCACGCAGGAAGAGCGTGTCCGCGGGCGCTAAGTGCGGGGACTGCAGTTTCCTTGCTGGTCTTGAAAGCTGCGTCCAGTGCCTGTCTCTACTGGAGAACGCGGAACGCTGCATTCTGCTTAGAATCGGAGACCCGCCAAGGCGGGGAAGCGGGGAAGCAAACGCGACAGAAGCAGCTGTGACTTACGTCCGCGAACCTAAGTCAAAGAAGGTTTGTTCTAGTGCAGCTAGTCATTTTCACATCCGGCAACAGACCAGAGTACCTCGTATGAGTCGAGAAGATCGCCTCGATCAAACAACAGACATGGGTCGGCAGCGGCATTTTCCAGTCCGACGAGACCCACGCTTCCGAGCAGGAGTCAGCGAGACAACAGAGGCGCAAAGCCGACGCCGGTTGCAGCACAATGGCGCCTCGAGATACGAGAGTGGAGGAGTACTCATGTCAGCCAAAACGCAGAGTCATCACCACACGATTTCCGAAACGCTCGAGAGCCTTCACACGTGCACGAAGACCTTGACACTATCGAAAACTTCCACGCAGACTCACCTGAGGCCTTCCGAGGCGGTGGTATGCAGGATCCACCGCGACCACAGGTGGGAGGAGAGGACGATCGATGTAGTCAGCCCACTGGTGAAGAGGATTGTAATGAAGAAAGAGCGGCATCACAAATCGACACACCAGCTGGCGTGGTGAAGGGTTATTCGCGACCACAAGAATCGCATCATATTACTACATCTCACTCATTCTAGTCATCGCGGGAGTCTTCCTCGTCCTAATCATCATCTGTGGCACAACGCGATCGGCAGACCGCTGACTAGACATTAAAGAGATCCTTGGGCAAGAAATTGGGACTGTGGAGGCAGCGCCCGCCACAGCAGCCCCTCTGAGATCCTTGGGCGGAGAGCGAGAGCTGAAGCTTGAAGTAGCATGTGACAGGCTGGATACACAGAAAGTGTAGGGTCTACATCACGCTCTCCTCAATCCAAAAACTGTCCTCTGGGCCGGCGTCAAAGGCAGAGCACTCGCCTCGAACCAGGGCCGGAATATAGTCTGCGCCCAATTCAGCATGAGCTGCAGAGCAGCAACCGCCTGGTAGACTCCGATCTTGGAGTTCGTCGATATTTCGTTCCGGTATCGCCAAAGCGTTAGCTTTCCATGCTTGTCTTGACTCGCTGCGAAGAACGTCCATGTTGCGCCGTTCACAATTGCAAGTAGTAGTGCTAGCAATCGCGGTACAGGCTGCCCCTCTCCATGCGCTGCGTTCACCAATTGCCGTAATCTGGCAAATTGCGCATGGGCCCAGATCGTGATTTGCAGCAGACCTTGATCGCCCGCGACGTTGCTTGCTTTGGTCTCGATGCTAAAGGCCAGAGGTTTGTCGATGATTGTGTTGAGGCAGCTCTGGTTGAAGCTTTCTGAAGGGGCGTTGCCTCTGACATTTAGGTTGGCGAACCCAGCGGCGGTCGCTACACTAGGCTTGAGGACATATGCCAGGTCGACCATCCTAGACTGTAGCTTGGCACCAGATATTCGTTTCGGGGCCAGTTCAGTAGGCTGTATCCTAGCCACCGTGCTGCCCAAGACCAACGTTAGCGTAGTTCCAAAGAAGGTTTGAGAATGGGGAGGCTCGAAGTCGATACTTACATATTCTTCAGTAGCACATTGTCCGTGTGAATCGAAAGATCAAGAGCCAGCTGGGCCAATGGCCAATGAACGGCGCAATTCCAAGCGGGTTCGGGTTCTTGCTCTACCTGGCACACTTCCGTGGATGTGGACAAGCGGACCACGTTGGAGATGTCTGGAGCCTGACCAAGAGCAGCTCTTTGAGTCGAAGGATCAAAGGGATAGTCGTAACGGAGCTCTCGATGTACTCTTGGATCTTGACGGACCTCCAGCATATCTGGCGGTATAACTCCCACTCCTCGCGAGAAGGCTTCCAGCCGGTCCAGTACGTCCGCAAGCTCGTGTAATGCGTGCTCTTCGTTGGCCAGAATCTCATCGATATCAATCATAACGTAGTCCAGCCCACCTTTGTTGTTTCTCAGTCCCGCCATTTTGTCGGGACTCTCGGAGCGGTTGGAGCTCCTCGATGATGGCGTCTTCGACGGAGGCATCGACGGCGCTTGAGGTATCGATCGAGGGGTCCGGTCCGGGTCTAGAGCAGTTCCGCCGCCTTCACTCTGCGCTAGCCGTTCTTGATCATCCAGCTCTTGTTGTGCACCACCATAAACCGGTCCACCGTCTTCATCCTGAGCTGACCGTCCTCCATTTGGGTTCCGTAGCGTGGCGTCATAGCGGTAAGCGCCAGGATTCAGCGGCGTTTGCTTGCTACTCCTTGTTTCGCGACGCCACATCATGTTCCCGGCATCATTCCATGCGACGATGTTAGGACTTCGGCTTTGCAGCGGCGCGCGACGTTTGGACTTGCGACCATCGTTTCGTTATTGCACAACTTGCGCTTCCTTCCGATGGTGGTCGGCTGCGGTGAAGGTACGCCGTCAAGCCAGTTTCGGATTGAGGCAGTCGAAGGGGAGTAGACAGACGCATGAAGTGACATGGTGGTGAAGTCGGGAGTCTCCCGACCCCACAAAACAACATAACAATCCAAGACCTGGAGGTGGACCCCTTGTCCATGGGCCCGGCTCGGGCCGTTAAACGTGGCAATCAGTGTGTAGCCTTCTCCCTTCCTCATGGCATTCGCCAGTCCTCCGGAAACGCGACCACTCTGACAGCACAACTCCACTACTTCTCTTCCACCTGCGCAGACCCTTGAGCGTCGTGTACCATTCAATGGCGGATGACGACGGGTGGTGTGGTCAGACCAGGGCAGGCGAGCGCACGATGAGATATCACTGCAGGGATGAACAGTCGCTTTCGAGAGAACATTAGGAACGCGAGCAATTCCCATTTGAGTGTTCTCGTTGACAGACCTGATCGTCTTCCCGGAGCAGCCTCTTCCTCGCGCAGCCTACTCCTACCGCAGTCTGCTCCTCTCTTTTGGCAAAAAGATCGTCCCCGCCAGTCCCACATACTCGAAGATGCCGAAATGCTCCCGTCGCTGGCAGAACCCGCTCTTGTTGTCCCGAAGACTCGGACGTGGACTGATAGTCGTTGCAATATGCACGGTCGCCATCGGGAACTCGAGCGGACGCCAATTGTTATGGGGACAGTCTACATGAAACCTCCTTCGCCAGTCCGTCTCCACGAATATCTGCCATCAACTCCATCTTACAGTCCGGCTTTCACGACCTCATCGACGCGCAGGGGCCTGTTCGGTAACATCAACAACTCCCCTTCCTTGACGAACCCACACCTCCCAACCGCGCATCGGAAGTGCACCGCCCAACCCTTCCCCCTCTCATTCCAACCCCCATCTAGAACCGCTCGGCTGTCTCGGCGAGGTGAGCATCGACACGCGGGATTGTCGGGATGGATGCCTCGCATGTCGCCAAAGCACAAGAAGTTCCAGCACTTTATGCACTTATAGTAAGGCCGGCCGCCGTGCCCTTTAGTGTTTTCTCGCTTTGTCCACCTTTTCTGCGTAGTGGCCTTGCATATCCGGCACCGTGGTGCTTTCCTTAGTTCTGGGTGCTCGGCGGATGGCTGCTGAACCTAGCCGCCATTAGCACTTGTTCACTTCATACCTTTCACTTCGTACCGTTCACTCCATATCTTTGACACATACCACAACCTTAGCCCTCCTCGTCATTGACTCCTCCATCCTCGTGATCGTATAGACAATCCCTCTGGGTTCGGGGTATTTGGACTAGTCGCAAGGACATGAAAGGACGTAATCGAGAGGAGGGCCCTTCTTCTCCTTTATGCTTGTCAGCTCCGCTGGGTCATCTGTCCCAGTGGAGCTGACGTGTAGTCCTGTCATTGGTCTGCGCGGACGAGACGAGGGTCCAGACTGACAAACTATACAGAAGGCCTACATGTGGTGTGGCATGTGATTCTCTTCTTGGATTTCCACGTAAAGACGACGTCCTCTAACTGCCTGTCGACCTCTCTTGCCCGTACGAAGTGTCGACTTTCCCATGCCCCTGCCATGCCGGCAATTCGCCTTGCGGACGACTTCATCTCCACTTCTAAGGTGGTAGTTAGGTCTGGCGATAACGCTCTTCATGTCCTCGCAGGATTATACACCGCGCGATTGTAGCGTCTATCGTTGGTTCGGGTGCTACGTAGCCTATGCGAATGGTTCCGGCGGCTCCTTAAGCACTATATGTCAATGTGGGATTAGACATTGTTTTGTTGTATAATTGTACATCTCGTTTTGGTCGTTCTAGATATTTATATACTCCCTTCCTTAAGCAACCCTGATGCTACTTCCTTCTGCACCGAGAATGTTGAACCCTACATATTGAATAATGGGCAACAGTATCGACTTAAGACTTTGTAGCGTTATAGGCAGTGTCCGCTTGTATACTTATGCAAGTTTAGAGGCATTTCGAGGGCGGGAAGAGCAAAGAAGTCAGGGTCAAAAAGCAAAGAAGTCGTTGTAAATGCCTCGGACGCTCGGACGAAACTTGTATGGGAAACCAAAGAAGTCGTCGTGACTTCCCCCGATTCTAATGGTAGACCGGTCGACACCCTCAATCTGGCCGTCTTGGTGCCCCGAAGTGCCTCGCCGACGTTAGGTCATTCGCATACGGTCGTGGAAACATCGCAATTCTTCTGCAAAGCGTTCTGGTGATGCGACTTCGGTGTTTGGAGCGCGCTTTGCACGTTTCCTCCTGCGATTCGGCGACATTTCACCCCCCCTCCGCCCTCCCTGCCCCGGAGACCTTCAACGACGGTCTCCCCCTCCCAACACTTATAGTCTTCGATCTGGACTACACTCTCTGGAGTTTCTGGGTCGACACCCACGTCTCGCCACCCCTCAAAGCCAACCCCAAAGACTACAACCAAAGCGTACGAGACGCTCACGGCGGCACATACGGTTTCTACAACGATGTAGCGCCTATACTTGCCGCGCTGAAGGAGCGGGAGATCAAGGTGGGGTGCGCGAGTCGGACGGGCGCTCCAGATCTCGCACGCAAAATGCTCAATCTCTTACATCTGCCAGCCGAAGCTGTCGATGGTGAGGCGGAGCGAAGTAGTAAGCCGGCGATAAGTGCATTCGATTTCTTCGAAGCCTACCCCGGCAGCAAGACCACGCACTTCCAGAAGATCCACAAAGCGAGCAAAATGCCTTACGAAGAAATGCTGTTCTTCGACGACGAGGCGCGGAATAAGAATGTGGAGGAACTGGGGGTGGTGATGCAGTTGGTGCGGGATGGGGTGACAAGGGCGGAGGTTGACAGTGGGGTGAGGAGGTGGAGGGAGAGGAATGCGAAGAGGTTGGCGGAGAAAAATAGGGAAGGGTAGGGGTGGGAATATCCCAAGTGTTGGGAGGTGGGATGGGGTGTGTGATATTTGATATGGTTGGGATTGAGCTGGAGCTACGATGGACGCATGAAAGATACCCACGATAGATGAGCTTGTGTCCATCAGCGATTGACTATATGTATGAACGATGACATCGCAGGAAGGATTGTTTCAAACATGATGTCTTCTCTCGTCTCAGCTACAGGCTGCGCTCTACCGCTCCGTACATCGGCATAGTGATAGGCACGCCAGCCAGTGATGGTATCCATGCAAAACAAGCAAGCAAGGTCGAACGACCGAACACAACCCATAACCTCCATCGTACAGCCCAGCACAGCACAGCACATCCCGTGGACTCCCAATAAAACGTCAACACCATCCCACAACAAATGCTTCTCAAGGAATGCTCCAGTAATCCCGCTTCCAACCAGAAATATAGCACGCGGTCAGAAAGCGACCGCACCAGCACAAGCAATCCCCAACATCACGTAGCCGCCGCCGCAATCACGCGGCAGCAGCGTCCGCGTCAACAGGCACACTCTCCACATCCTCGATCTCCCTGGCCCTTGGATCAACCACAACCCTGCGACCGCGATCGATCGCCGGAACACCATCGCGCGCGGCGCCGAAGTCGAGGACCTGTAGCACAAATTAGCCAAAGATTCTCACACTCTGAAGTTTGTAGTAGCAAGACTCACCTCAATGTACGTCAAGTTATTCCTCTGTACCGCTGCAACACACCTCCGCTCATCGAACCTGACCTGCCATACCCCGCTAAGATCCGTAAGCAAATCCCGCACGCACTCTCCATTCCGAACATTCCACATCTTGAGCGTCCTATCGCTGCCGGAAATGACCTTTTGGCCGTCGTGCTGGAAACAGGTGATCGCGCCGGTATGTGCTGAGAGGGTGGACTTGCAGGTGCCAGTATCTGGGTCCCAGATCCGGAGCGTGCTGTCCGCGGCCGCAGACACGAGACGGTCGTGACTAAGATCCAGCAATCCGACGAGGGAGGTATGGCCTTCGAGGCTGAAGACGCAAGCGCCAGATTGGAGATCCCAGACTTTGACGAGGTTGTCCATGGAGCCCGAGATGCAGCGGCTGCGCTCGTGATCCAGAACGACGGAATAGACTTTTTGCGTATGGCCTTGTAGACGGTGGATGAGGTCGCCGGTTGAGATCTGCCAAACCCGGACAGTGCAGTCGTACGAGCCGGAGATTAAGGTGTCGCCATGAGCAGCAATCGCGCGCACCGAGTTATGGTGCCCGGAGAGGGTGCGAAGGAAGTAGGGGTTATCGCGGTCGTTGGCTGGTGGGCCGGCGTGGTAGACTTGTGGATCGCCTGGCTTGGGCAGCTTCCAGACGCGGAGGGTGGAGTCGCGGGAGCCAGTGATGATGATTGGCTCTTTTGGCATCAAGATCGGAGATCCGTCTGGCGCAGTGTCGATCTGTGTAGGCTTGAGAATGACCAGACAACGTACTGTTGAAGTGTGGCCTTGGAAGACCTGCGAGCACCTTCCAGATTTGATGTCCCAGACTCGCACGCTGCGGTCGGTTGAGCCGGACACCAACGTATCACCATCGTATTGCAATGCCCAGACTCCACCTTCATGCCCTTCGAGCCTGTTCTTCAAAGCACCAGTCTTGGTGTCGTAGACATTGATCTTCGTGTCGTCGCTTCCAGTCAGAATCTTCTCACTATCGAACAGCAAGCAAGTAACTACATGACGATGGTGAGCTCGGAACGCCAGATGCTGCGGCTGACAATCCTCAGACATCCACGCCTTTCGTACGAGGTAATGACGCTGGTAAAGAGATTTGAACAGATGCATGCTCTTCAAGCTTTGGAGACCATTTGTGGGATTCGGTACAGCTTGCTGAGCCGCCTGAGCCAGCGCATTAGGCCCCGTCTTCAATGCAAGCAGTCGGCTGATGCGGTTGCCGGAGGTCGATGCGCTTGGCTTGGTTGCAGATGCTTCCACTTGGACCGACCTGCGCTTCAATTTCTTAGATGAGCTGGAATGCTTAGCCATCGACTTCCGCTTGGTTCGCACTGGCACGGCTGATGACGTAGTGTCTTCGTCGTCGCTGAGCACAATCGCATCAGTCGGACTGATCGGCTCGCGGTCTTCTGATGCCGTTGAATGCTTCCTGGAGAGATCTTCTTCGTAGCCATCCTCGCCGGGATGCTGCCAGCCCCAGCCTTCCTTGATGGCGCGCAGAATCTCGCCGTCAGGTAAGACGAATCCGTCGCGCTCGAGGAGGTCTTGCCATGCCTTCTCGTCAAAGTTGATGTGGCGGCGCCAGCGCTTCGAGACCTGCGCTGCGCGACACATGCTCTGCACGTCCAGGTACCGAATGATGTTCAAGCCAAGCTCGACGGGCAGTACACTGAATGGATCGCATTTCAAAGCCGGATTGACGACATTGGCAACCATTTGCAGGGTCGGCTTCGCGCTACGACGCAGGAATTGATAGATGAGGTAGCTTTGCATAGCCTCAGGCATGCTGTCGAAAGTTTCCACCATGGTAGGGATGTCCATCACGGTCGGACCGCTGTTGGAGGTTGTAAGCTCTTGTTGCCGCGGCGGAAGAGTGGGTGGAGGCTGTCCAAAGCTGAAATGGCGATCTCTTGGTTGTGATGTGAACGAGAAGTCTGGCGTCTGTGTCTTACTGGTGTCGATGTCCATTTGAGTGGACTCGTCCGCAGCTTCGGGCAAAGCTGCACCGAACGAGGCGTCGAAGGCATTTTGACGTGAAGCAAGATTCGCAGCGGCAGTGATGGGCGAGAGACTCGGACTAGGAAGGCTCGCATCCTGCTGAGAGCTCGTGAGGATCGTCGGAAGGTTGGGTCTACGGCTCATGGACATTGGCATAGGCATCGATCCGGGGCCAGTCTGTCCCATCGATGGTGTGTCGCGCAATTCCAACTGGCTTTCTCCAGACGTCTCGCTGTCTTCAGTAAAGCTCTGGTGTTTCCGTCCGGTCTTCCTGCCGTAAAAGGGCGGTCCAAGCAGAGAGTCTTCATCTTGAAGATCGGGGCTGTCCATCTCCACATCTGACTGCTGCAACTCCTGCAACCTCGACTGAGACGGCATCGGACTACGTCTGCGCCTGTTGCCGTGGGTACTGGGTCCTGCTTTGGGTGCAGGCGGCGCGATGAGTCCATTGTCGGTGTCCGGGGTGACTGGTGAGTGGGTCGACACCCCACCCGAGACCGCCCTCTGGTGCAGCGATGAGTGCTCCGTAACTCCAGCATGTGTCTTGTGTAGGTGCGAGCGCGGCTTCTTGATCTTCCTGTGCAAACTCGCCAGTTCCACCGCGTCTGCTATCGACGGAGGAGTGGCGGTCCGCTTCTGAGCATTCGAAGCACGTACGCCGATGACCTCCCTTCCCAGCCGTGACTCCTTTGGCTCTCTCGCAGGCGTTTGATAGTCATCTTGCCTTGTCTCTGACCTGATTGAGCCGTTGTGTCTCCGGATGTTCTCCTGCAGCTGCTGATGCTTCCTCATAGTTCGCTGAGCATCTTCTTCTTCCTGGAAGTGTATTGGCTGTCCGTCATAATCCACGCAGTACTTCTTGAGATAGCTGGGAGTGGGAGTGAGGGCTAGCGGGAACTGCTTCAGATCTCGCTCGAAGAGGTCCTTCGGCGGCTTTATAACGAGAGGGTTTAGGGAGATGGTTGTGGTGGTGGTGACGGTGGTGACTGTCTGCTGGGTGGCGGGACCGAAGCTGACCTGGGCCACGGTGGAGTGTTGAGGTGGTAGCATGTGGGAAGAGTTCATGTTGGTGGTGTTGGTGGTGGGGGGGGCCTGCTCCGCTGGCAGGGGGGATTTGTCGTAAGGCAGCTCCTCTATGGGCGATGCCGGTGCGGTCGAGAGGACGGCTCCGGGATCCATGTTGGTGTCGGTGTGTAGTCCCAGGCCGTGAGGGGGAGGTGCGTCCATGCTATCTCCGCCCTTCCGATCTCTCCTGCCCCGAACCTCCGACGCGAGATTGACACGCCCGGACTGCTGCTCTTCCCCGCTTCTGACGCGCGATGGAGAAGTTCGCCGTATGATTGTGTGGTATGCACGTCGTGCAGGTGAGTGTGGTAGGAAGGCGTACGCGGGTTTCCGCTGGTCGTGAATGGGGTCAGTTGCTTGTCATGCTGCCGCTCCCGGAACCCTGCAAGCTGCCACCGACTTCGCGCAGTGCACACGTTCTCAAAGACGGGGTTGAGCCCTTCACGTGCACCTCGGAACTCTCCAGAGGGATCGATATGAGTGGGGAGTTGTCGGTGGCGGGGTGGAAGAGTGTGTGTTGGGTGCTCCGAGTTTGGACGTGGGAGTCGGTAACTGCTGGCGTCCGTGCGCGGGAGTGATGTGGAGGAAAGTCCGACCCTCGTTTGCCAAGCATCTGGTTCTTTCTTCAACTGCGCCAGAAAACATGAGGCTTCAAGCCCGCCTTACTTCCACAATTCACCATGACCACACAATGACGGAAACCACGCAGACGTTGGGGTCGAGTCGCTTGCTGGCGTAAGCCATCACATATCTAAGGGCCAACATCCCATCTGGAACCAACACGATGCCATATTGATAGAAGAACTACGAACGCCAGCCACGGAAGCCACCATCGCGTCAGTGGCAACGCGAACTTCCCCTTCAGGACAACACATCGTACGGTATGCTCGCTGGCATGTCGGTCATACTTCACCGGTATGCTTATGCACGAGGAAATGAGGTAGGGCCCCTACGGAAGTGGAATTATTCATCCAAACTCCTGCAAATCCCGAACGCCTCATTGCCTACAGACCTAGGGTTCTGCTTGAATCCATCCTCACCGGATCAAAGTCTCGCAATGGACTTGCTGTCCCTGCTCCCCTCGAACACAACATGGCCATACTCAGCGAAACCCGCATTGCCACAGCCCAATATCACCCTATGCTGGGCGAAATGCTTGGTGTGATGATACGCCTCATGCTTGTCCTGTTGGCATGGAACAAAAGCGTCAGCTCACTTCTCCAAACTGCTCACTGACCATAGCCCTACGCAGCCACCATCTTATGCGGGTTGCGTAGCACAAGAGCAGAGAGTAAGCACAGTCAAAACTCCCACTTACCACACTTTCCCACCCCACATAAACAAGATACCCCTCCCACTTCTCCTTCTCCCACCTCTCCATCTTCTCACCCTCAACCTTCACCTCCCCCGCATACGTCGGCTCCCCCATCAATTCCACCCCTCCCAAAATCTGCCCACCACAACAGCCCATACAGCCGTCGATGTAGCGCACAATGTGCGTCCACAGCGGCCACGCACCTTCGTGCCAGGCGGCTGTCGGATTGAGGTAGATCGCCGATCCTGTAAAGGGTGCGCCTTTGCCGAGAGCCTGGCTGTTTGGGGTGAAGTCCTGCATCGCAACGTAGCGGATGGCTTTGATAGGGTTGCTGGAACCGGAGGAGCCGAGGGCGTGCAGGAGGGCGGTGAGTTGGGTTTGTGCTTGGGACTTGCGGAAGATCTCATGGTAGTTGAGCGTCTGTCGGACTAAGAAGAGGCGTTGGCATGACAGCGGATCAAGTTGAGACTCAAGAACACGCAGCAAATCAAGAGGCCCGCTTGCTTGCCACTATCATGGCCTTCTGAACTCAAATGACAGCTTTCCAAACGAAATCAAGGACCTACCAACATGCAGCTGTACATCCTCCGGCTGTTCCAAACAGCGTCCCCAGTACAACCTCCGGAAACCCTCCGAGCTCTCGATCAGGTCCAGCGCAGTTGTCCACAACCCGCCGCAGTACGATTGAGCATCGTTCAAAGTCTTGTCGGCTGGGATGCTAAGGTAGATGATCTGAGTGATTGCTTCCGGTGGCGATGAGGTTGCTGGGTCCATATTGGTTGAACTATTGACTTCCGCCTCTTCAGGTTCCCACAATCCACGATCGCCGGTTCTAATAAGATCTCACAAGTCCAATGGTATCTGGAAGTATTTCAACTCATGCTATCTGGTGTTGAGCTACCTAGGCACGACTCCGAGAATGGCGCTGCAGGAGCTGCTGCGAAAGTGGGGTTGGTACATGCACATCGCTGCCGAGACAACGGCTATACCGAGTGGACTTTGGGACTGCAACTCACAGACTTTGATCTTGGAGCGGTTACATGGTCGAGATGAATCACACTTGCTATCTCCAAACGCAGATAATGTGGGTGACGATCGTCATTCCTGGCCTATGTTCACTCAAACATTGATCGTCACATCGCGGACAAATACATCAAGCAATTCGTAGCTGGCTATCCAGCGTACAGCCGGCCAGCATGCCACCAGTGACCAACTTCGCCGTGGAGGAGAAGTACAGCTACCTAGACGGCTTCGGAACTACCATCAAAGTGGAGCGTTCCCAGGAGCGAACTCACCCGTCAACAACTCGCCCCAAAATCCTCCTTATGGTCTCCGAACAGAGCGAATATCTGGCTCATCGTTCACGGCACCGAGGGACCACAACCTGCAGACATGGTTGTACCGCTCCAACTCATCTTTGACTCACAGCGACTTCGTCCCGTACGACGATCACTCCGCCATCGACAAGCCTAGACACTGGACGCCAAACGGCTACATGTGGACATCTCTCAATATGAGCACGAATAACGACTGGACCTTCCAAAAGCTGCTGGGAAGTAACGGCGACCCAGCAAAGAAACAAGGTCTCGCCATCTATCTCTTCCACGTCTCAAAGGACATGCCGGAGCACAACGCATTCTCCTCGCTTGATGGAGATATGCTCATCATTCCTCAAGCCGGCGCCCTAGACATCCAAACTGAACTCGGCAACCTGCTCGTCCGCCAGAACGAAATCGCAGTTATACCTCGCGGCATCCGTCACCGTGTCACCCTCCCGGCAGGTTCGACACGAGGCTACATCTGCGAAGTCTACCAAGGGCACTTCCGTCTCCCCGACTTGGGCGTCATCGGCAGCACCGGCCTAGCGAACGCGCGTGACTTCCAGATCCCCACCGCCGCATACTCCGGTAAACTCTCAACCACCTCCCAAACCCTCATCCCGGACACCGCAGACTGGAGAACCATCTCCCGCCTCAACTCCCGCCTCTGGACCTGCACCCAAACGCACACGCCGTTCGACGTGGCCGCCTGGCACGGGACCTCCTACCCCTACAAATACGACCTCGCCCGCTTCTGTGCCCTAGGGAACGTCCGTTTCGATGAGCACGACCCCAGCCTGTTTACCGTACTCACTGTACCCTCCAACGCGGCGCGAGGCACCGCGGTAGTGGACTTCGCGGTGATAGGTCCACGATGGCAAGTCGGCGAGGAGACACTTTGGATTCCGTATTACCATCGTAATACTATGAGCGAGTTCTATGGGCCGATTGTCCATGCGCAAGATAAGAGTCGTCCGTTTAATGGAGGAAAGGAGTTCAGGCCGTTCGCGTGCGGCCTGAATGGATTGATGGCTACGCATGGTGCGAGCGAGGCGGAATATGCGAGGGCCCAGGAGATTGATACGGAGAAGCCGATGAAGCAGATGCAGGACAGGATATCGATTTTCTTGTTGGAGACGGAGTTGCCGCTGATGCTTACGGATTGGGCTCTTGAGGGTTCGAATATGAACCCGAAGTCAAAGGTACACAAGGCGAAGATGTAGCTCTCCGCGATGAGAAGACGTTTTCGTGCTCATGCCATCACTTTGAAGACTTTTTCGTCTCTCTTTACGTTTTCAAGAACGAAGTTCTCGTCCAGAAGTGGGTGGCCAACACAGTCCTTACCATCTCTGAAGCATTAACGACGTCCATCCACGTTCAACTGCTCATCTATATGTCACATCTATGAGATCTACGTCTTGCTTTTACTGCCAAACAAATCCCTCCAAAACTGCCTAAACCCATACGCCGCCCTCCGATCCTCCCACACCTGCGCATTCCTCTCCATACTAAACTTCTCCAACACACCTCCCGCCTTATGTCCCACGATCTCCACCCCCTTGACCTTAGGCGCCAGCGCACGATCCCTGATGTATCCAGCAATCTGGGGCGCCACGTCCGCGAAACACGCACGCAATTCGCGGTCGAGGTAGTAGTAAGGTTTCCGCGCAGGGGCAGGGGCCACGAGGTTGTAGGTGCGGGTGATGGAGTTGAGGTTCGCGATGGCGGCGTTGAGGTAGGGCGTTTCGGTGGACTCCCAGGTGGGGTCGCGAAATAGACCTACGGTGGGTTGGCGCGGTGGCGAAGGTGCGTCCTGAGCAGCGGAGAGGGGTTGATCGGGTTGCGAGGTGGAGATCTTGATCGTTGTATCTGGTTGGGATCTGAGGGAGCCGTCGGAGTTGAAGGTTTGTTCCACGATCTTGATTTCGTTCTCGACTTGGGATTCTTCTTCTTGGATTGACATGGTAGGCGCAGGAGCGGCGACTTTGAGCTCGCCGGAGAGCGAGATTTGAGAGACGTGGCCGGAGTCGTCGACGGCGTTTAGCGTTTCTTCTTTTTTCTTCGTTGGGTTGTAGACGCTCTCGGCGAAGGCATATTCCTCCGCCAGCTGCATCTGCCTTTCCAAACCACCGCCGCGGCTTGAGATGACTCTCGCCATGTGCCGCTTCCAGTCCGCACGCAGCCGGCTGCGGAATTTGGTCGCTGTTGAGACCAGTTCTTGCTGCTTCTCAATCCAGGGTGGCACGATCTCCTGCCGCTGAATGATCTTGTTCATGAAGTACTCCGTTGTATCAATGAACGGACTATTGGCATTATGATCTTTCTCGATCTTCTGTCCACGAGGTAGATTCTTGAATTTGCCTCTGGCGATAGCATCGTCGATCCGTTGGTTCGCCAAAGAAGCCAGTCCTTGCACACTCGCTGGTCCAGGTCGGCCAATAGGTGAGAAGCGCATCTTCATTTCCTGCCGCAGCTTGTCCCGCTCTTGCTCCGACAGTCCAGCATCTTTCGTGTACTCGTACATCGATGTCCGATCTCGAGCGTTCGCAATTCTGGCTCCAGCATCAGGCTTACGACTCGGTCGTCCCGTATCGATCTTACTAGGTGGACCACGAATGTCAGGAATCCGTGCTGGTGACCGCAGGGGCTTGTGAGCGTCTGTCAACATCCGGAGTGTTGCGTCCTCTGTCGACTCTTTGCCTGTCCATGGCCTGGCGGCTGCGATATCTCTGGTACCCCTGCCAGCGCTGGCTGGTAGCTCGCTCTGCGCAAAAGCCTGGGCATTGTCGCTTCGGAAGGTGGCATTGGCAATCTTCTCCTCCAGCTCCCTCTTCAAGTCCTCACTGAAGCCCGCTTCTGCGACTGCCTTCTGCGCGCTTCGACCGCCGGTCTCGATGCTCTGTTCGCTCATTGCCGCGAGTCGTCTGGACATGGCTCCCTGCTCTTCTGCCACCTTCGGGGGCTGCGACTCCAAGCCATCGCCGCTCGAAGGTGGTTTTGCTGAGCTTGATGCATTGCGAAGACCATAGTAATGTTGATTGACACTGACGGTGCTCCTTACCCGCAAGCAGCGAGCGCAGATGTATGTGGGGGTACCGGTTATCCCTCGCATCCAGAACCGCTTTTGCTAATGATTTGCGGATTCTGGACAGTCGCGAAGTTCATGTTCGAGCATTGAACGCCACTTGCATGTCGTCAGCGCCTTCCATCTTATCTCCGCAATCCCCATGAAGTAGTTCTACTTACTCCTCAGCTCCTTGCAAGCATGACATTTGCTACAGGAACTTCGAAATGCGTCGAATGCTTCGACATAGGGCGACGCAAGACCGCGCTTGACCAAGGCAGCCAGAGAGTTCCACATATCTGCCTACTGCCTCCTGGTTACTTGTCACGGACCCGAGACAGGACGCCTGAACGACCACTTGCCACTCAGTAGTCAGACATTATCAACCAGCTTCCCGATATGCATAAGTACCAAGGGGTACCTCCTTCGTTATCTCAACCTCTCCTACTAGTTCTTTCACTCTTGGCTTCAATATACTTGAACTCTGACTACACCCGGCGAGCATGCCTCGCCAAAGTGAACCCACTATGGGTGTCAGAGCTTCACTCGCCATCGAACGCAAGACACGCCGCCGGATCATTATGGCTAGCGAGACCACCCCTAGTAATCTAGCGAAGTGCCACCCTCAAGCCTCATGTTTACTTTTTCAACTACCGCAAGAGCGTCGCGACCTCATCCTCGCGTATTCCAGTGCGCAGTACGATGAGCCCGGCACTGGATTTTCCAAATCAGCATACTACTACCGCCCTGGCTATATCGGCGCCCGTGCCGTATTCACAGGCCACCTCTTGACATGCAGACGTCTCTGGCTGGAGGCTCACTCTTACATGCGGCAAGCGGAGCACACCTTCTGGTTCAGCCGTGGACCGTACAAGCTCCTCCACGTAATCAGCAACGAGATACTAGAACTGTCTGCGCTGAAGAATACAAAGCTCAATAAGAGTGGCAGTGCTACCACACCTTCCTCCGCCACCTGAGCCCTGGACGTCTGCAGCACATCAAGCACATCCATTTCTTCATGCAGGCACTTCAAGTCGAAAGATTGTGCTACGATCCGCAAGTTGACAGCGGGGTTCTCTTGAACATAATGCTGCCGAAGCGCTTCGTTGAAAGCGGACTACGACCAGATACCCTGACCATCACGATCCGCCACTCGGACTGGCTGGGCGCCGAGCAAAGCCTCCGCTGGGCATTGACGTTGAACAAAGAGTCCGTGTACGCCGTACTTGACCTAAAAGCTGTCGCTGGAGTCAAGACTTTCAATCTCGAGCTTGAGGCGTTCGAAAGCCAAAAAGCGGAGCTGAACAAGATTGTGCAGTGCGCGAGATCTCTACACGGAAATCCTAGACGAACGAATCCAATGGCTAAGCGACATGGCCCTTGTACCCGATTCGTACCAAGCAAAGACGTTCGGGAATGGCAATGGCAGCGCCCCGCGAAGCTGGGCGGAGATAAGGACGGACAGGTGGTTGGTTCGAACGATTCCACGAGCCTAAAGTTACACGTGGTCGGTTGACGTGGCACAGCGAGGCATGTTCCAAAACCGACGTCTGGTCCTACGAGAACTGGCGCGGCTCAACCCACCATTTCCGCATTTGGCGGCACTCGTGCGCATGGCCTCCACACACGCCTAGTCAAGGGCGTCAACACTCTGCTTGGAGCTCGGAGGGCGGTTGGTCGAAGTTGGCGCCGTTGCAAAACATGGAGGGTACGTGGTGCAACTCTGCCGGGCAGACATGGAGATCTGGTTGAAAGACGAGAACACTTCGAGCAAGTGATGGCAGACTACCGAGCGAAGGCGTTGACGAGGCAGTGTGCTGAACGGCGCTCGCTGCTGAAGCTTGGGAAGGTGAGGAGTTGGCCTGTCTATGAGACATCATCAAGGATCACTTGCCAAGGCGCTTCATGGTGTGAATGGTTTGGCGGCGGTGTCAGAAGGAGCCCGATCTAGCGAGTGTGAGTCACTATCGTGCGGTACAGGGCGGATTGCCTTTTTCTGAGCATTCTTTACCCAACCCGAAGAATGCTCCTTGCGTCGGCGTCGATACCACCACCACCATCCCGCTACAGCCCCAGCATCAACCCCAGCATCAACCCCAGCATGCCTCCTCAGACCAGCGAGATCGATCCTCGCTCGAGATTGACCCTGCAAGATGTCGAGAACGAGACCAAGCGACGACTCATTATAGCGACTGCCATCAGATCAGACAACCTCGCCAAGTGTGATGCTCAGGCCTCGTCTCTCCTGTTTCAACTTCCTCAGGAAATCCGCGATCTCATATTCGGATACGCGAGTTCGTCGTCCGATGGCAAAAGCTACCCAGAGACGGCATATTACTTCCGACCTGGCAACACCGCCTCTGATACCGTACCCCTAGACTGGCTCCTGACCTGTCGGCGTATCTAGCTCGAGGCCAACTCCTTTGCTATTCGGCAAGTCGTACACACCTTCTGGTCTGCTCAAGGACCGCATGAGAAAGTTGGTCTTTCCCGCACGAAGTACGGGAAGCACGTGCTAAAGTGTTTGGCCGTTGCAAACAAAGTGCATGCAGAATGGCGCCGCTACAGTGCGTTCCTTGACAGCCTCACTTCCTCCAATCTGTGGGATATAAAGCAGATCCATATGCTGATGCACCTGCTTGAAGATGGTGCAATTGCAGGGCCGCGTCCGTGCTGCTTAGCCGCAGAGCACATTCTACCCATACCAGCAGTCATCAGCGGACTACAGCCGGACAGTATGAAAATTACCATCCGTCATTTGGACTGGTTCAACTGGCAGCGAGACTGGCCATTAACACCTGTGCCACCGCACGGGCGACCGCCGCAACATTGTGTGCAGGTACTTCTGGACTTGCAAGCTCCTGCGAGTATCAAGGAGTTCACCGTGGTACTCGAGACGATAGAACTCAAGAAGACAGAGCTGAACGTCATCGTGGAGATACTAAGCCGGATGGAAAGTAAACCTAGGTACCCCATCGTTTCGACCAGTTCTTGTCCGCCTGAGTCTTCTTCGGCAAAGTCCAGCCCAGTGTCCGCAGTTCATTTCGTCCTCTCCAACCCCATCCACCGCTGGCAATGGTCTCGATCCCCAAAACTGGACAACAGAAAGTGGAAGATATTTCGTGGCCTCGAAGTCCTTAACCTCGAAGTCGTTGAATTAACATGGCGCAACGAACCATGTGTTATCGACTCCCCATAGAAGCCGCCATTATGGAGCTGAGGGCTCAGCAGTGCGCTGAGCAAGTGGAGGGCAGGCGAAGGCAATTTGAGAGAGCGATGTGTGACTATGAGACGAAACGGGTGAAGCGGGACTGGAAGCTAAAGAATTCATTGTTGGAGCTCGAGGAGTAGCGTTATTGTTCTACTCAACTCAGCAGAACACGCTGCTTGCTCTGTCCCCTCGTTCACTGCCACGAGTGAAATTCCCCCGTTTGCAAGGCCTGCCGGAGATGCTGCGACTATCGGCCTATCACTCCTTCCGCTGCCGCCGCTGCTGCTTGGGGTTCAGTTTTCAGTGAGAGACACGCGCTTTCCGTGCAGTACTCTCCGGTTGCACCTGCTCGCTTTCGCTGTTCAATCTGGACCTCTTCACTTTCGTCTTCCTCCTCGTAAGACTTGCTTCCGATTCATCACTATCATCACTTGCAACTCTCAGCCCAAACATCGCTTATACGCTAGTTTTATTACGCATCTTGCCAGTCACACCAGGACCATGGATACCGCCGACCCAACTCATCAGCAGACCGCGCTGGCCATGGCCATAGCTCGTCTGGAAGAGATCGAAAGGAAAACACGATGTAAGATAGTCATGGAGACGTCTAGCTCGCCGCAAGATCCGACGACATATGACCCTTAGGCTTCATCACCTCTCTTCAAACTTCCCAAAGAGCTACGCGACATGATATTTGAGTACGCAAGTGCTCCTGAACCCTCCGATGAGTGGCCGAAGACAGCATATTACTACCGCCCTGGCCACACTGGACCTCCCAGGATCTGCTTCGATCTTCTCCTGACCTGTCGAAGGGTATGGCTGGAGGCGAACACGCTCCCTATTCGTGAGGCAGAACATTCATTCTGGTTTCTTCGCGGTCCACATGACCCCCCCGATCTGGTCATGCCATTCCACATCGATGAGTTCACAATGTGGAAGTCACCCGCAACGGGAATTCCGCTGATTAATTGTTCTGGACCGAATGACTGTGAGGATCCATCATGCACATACTCCAAACCCTTCTCATATGAGCAGAAGGAGCAGTATGAATGGGACCGCTTCCGCGGCTGGCTCAGACGAATCAGTCCCACAAACCTGCGAAATGTCTAGTTCGTTCACTTTTTCACGCAGACGTTCAAAGACGGGCTCTTCATGAAACCGGTGGATCATCATCCAAATCTATTGTCCACCAGCGCAGCGGCGATTGCTCGTGCAGCACCATCACCCTTCCTGGATACCATCTTGCCAGCCGACTTGATCGAGCAAGGACTACAGCTCGACCGCTTCCGGATCACGGTCCGCCAGACAGACTGGCGCAGCTGGGCCTTTGGAGCGCCGCTGAGGCTCGACGACCATTGGGTGCAGGCTATTCTCGACATGCCTGCTCTCGCCAAGGTCAAAGAGTTCAGGCTGGAACTTGAGACAGCGATCGGCTGGAAACGACTACAGGATCCCATCGCCAAACGTCTTCGGCGTCTAAAAGGCAGACCAACGCTTACCGACCCTACGCCCCCGTCATCTGCCCCGTCCACAACTCCATTTGTTCCTAGCGACAAGGTGAAGGAGTGGCGATGGACCCGTCCAGCAACCATAGGCTCAGGCCCATACGCCAAAACCTTCAAAGGTGTCAAATCCATCGAACTGTGCGTGGAAGAATTGGTGTGGCACAGAAAGCCGTGCAGGCTCGACAAGACCGCTATCACACCTATTCCCACCTCCCTCGACGCCTTCCTGGACGACCCAGCTCGCTCCTCAGCTCGCTCCCCAGCCGACTCGCCTTTCCGTCGCCGCCCTCGCACGGAAATCCTCTACAACGGCCGATATCCCTACGATGCGCCCCTAGATGCGCCCCAAGAGGATCTATGGTTCAGCGACGGGAGTCACGAAGACGGGAGCCAGAAGATAAAAACTCGAAGGCGAAGGAAACGCCGCCACCCACATGCGCAAGACTGGCTGGCCCTCCCGGTCCTGCGAATGAGACGGTCTGTGATATGGGATGACACCGTACAGCGCGCGGAGCAAGGCGAGGGCGACAGGCGCACGAGATTTGAGGCGATGGTGGCGGAATTTTGGGTCGAGACATTAACGCGGGAGTGGGAGGCAAGGGGGTCATTGTTGAGGCTCGAGAGGATGGATGGCTGAGCGGTGCGTGAGTGAGCACTGTGGGCTTCAGGCGTGACCTGCGTGACTGTCGTTCAAGAGGCTACTGCAGCAGTGGATGGCGAAGGAAGGTCTAGCTCTGCCTTGTACGTGATATCAGTATTTGGTCATCGTTCAGAACAGAAACCGCGTAAACACCAATCGCTAAGCCATCTCGCTCACGAGACAATCTGAAGACCAAACATCAGCCCAAACGCACGCCTCACCGGCACCGTTACAACGCTCTCCTTGTCCTCTTCTTCGCCGGACTGCTCAGACCCAATCCCAACCTCTCCACACCCTCATCGCCCCCTCCACCATTCCCACTGCCATTCCCACCACCAAAATCGCCCTTCCCAACCTCGCCCCCCATCATCCTTCCCCTCCCACCCTTCTTCGCCGGACTCATCAGCCCAGGCACGGCGCGTTCATCCGCACCACCACTGGCACCACTTCCGATGCCACCTAGACCAGGCGCTGCACCAAGCGAGACAGGCGCCAACTTCATCTTCGGTGCCAAATCGAGTTTCGATCCCAGATCAAGTTTCGGCGCAGCAAAGCCCTTCCCACCCGCCGTCGGTGGGGGCGGCATGAGCATCGCCTTCTTCTTTGGCGGGGAGGCGAGCAGGGAGGAGGTTGTGTTCTCCTTCCCCTGGCCCAGGAGCGAAGCTGTATTCGATGGAGCTTGCGCAGACGTGGACGCTTGCGCCCCCGCGGGTGCAGGTAGCTTTGAGACAGGCGCCTTCCGCTTCGTCGGGGCAACCTTCGGCTCTGGGACGACGGGCTGCGGGTCGAGGTCGGAGGGTAATAGGGAGGCGTTTGTGAGACCTTTAGCGGGCGTGGCGATGCGGGATCGGCGTTTTGATGCGGTGGACTTCGCAGCTGCGGTAGTTTTGGTATCGGGCTTCTCGGCATCGTCGATGGCCGCAGTAGTTGTCGGTGCGGGTAGAAGAGGCGTCCTCCCAGGTGCAGCAGCGGTGCGCGGAGCCTTGAGTTTCCGCATCTTAGGCTTGCTTGGTGTTTCTGCCGGTGGTGGTGCCGCAGCCAAACCGATAGCAGGGGTAGCAGTCTCCGCGTCGATCTTATCGGCGGCGTCCGACTGCACTGATGCGCTCAGCTCGTCGCTCAAGATGCTGCTATCGCTCACTTCTCCGCCTTGCGAATATTCGACAAGGACCTCCGCCCATCTGACGCCCCTCCTGCCTTCCGGCGCGGGTTCTTCTGTAGCTTCATCCACAATCTCGTTGTCGGCCGCAGGATCCGGGTTGCCGAACTGCATCACCATCTTCGTCAATCGCAACGGAGGCAGCACGCTCGCACCCTTGTTCTTCTTTGTGTTGTTCCGGGTGAGCAGCGCCATTTCCTGCGCCTCTGACCTCCGCAAAACTATGCCATCAGATGCACTGCCCTTGATGGAGATCTTGTTCGGCGCGGGTGTGGCAGTCTGCGGTTTCCTTGAAGTTCGTCCACTTCGCCTTGTCCGTGATCCAGGTACAGGCGCCGCTTCCTCCTCTTCAATAAGGCGTTGCTGCTCCTCCTGCTCCTCCTGGTCATCCTGACGTTTCCTCGTCGCCTGCTCAGCAATCTGATCCCACAAATCGGTCGCACCAGACTGAAGTCCAACCTGACCAAAACCGCCGTCCTCGCTCTGCAAAACCTCTTTTGCGGCAGTCTTCCGTGGAGAAGGGCTATTAACATCCAACTCCCCAAGCACTTCCGGTTTAGCAGGACTAGCAAGCGCGTGCCGCACCGCATCGGAGTCGCGACGGTTCTCGATCGATTCTTGCACGGTAGCAGACATACGTCTCGACCCTCTGTTTTTGTTCTCAGCAGCTCGGTTGAGGAAGGCCTGGAGGAGCGCAGTGTCGTCTGAGATCCGTGGCTTAAACGGTTTCCGCGGCGACATTTGCGGCTCTTCAGGCGGTGCGGATGAGGCGCGTTCGATCGGGCTAGAGGGGGAGGCGTGGTGGTCTTCCGCTTCCTCCATAGAGGTGTCGGGTTGTGCATCTGACACTGGACGTAATCGAGGCGCGGGTTTGAGCGGTGTGAAGGCGATGAGGTGAGATCGTTCTGTTGTGGGTAGTAGGGAGCTCTGCTTGAGTGGGCTTGTAGATTTCCTTCGTGGAGATCTGCGAAGTGGTAGACCCGGGTGTTGGCCTTCGATGGTGGGTACGGGGCTTGACGGTAGCTTAGCAGATGTGGCGTCGTCGACCAGTGCTGTGGTCCAGGTGGTTGGGGTGGAGATGTGTATGGTTTCGGCCATATCGTTCTCGGAAGTGATGGCTTGGGCTTCTGGCTTCGATGGTAGCATCTTTTCTGTCTCCATCATTTCAAAATCTGAGCCAGACTCCTCAACATCTTCCCATTCTTGGTCCATGTCCTGCGCGTCGCTCGCAACAGCTTCGTCAGATTCCACTGCCTCCACTTCCAAGAAGCTTGAGTGGCTGATGGTGTCGCTGTCCGCAGATTCTGCAGGCTGGCCTTCCACTTCGGCTGGTTGATATTGCTCTTGCAGTGGAGCTGACAATGTGGGTGTTGGGAGATCTGGCGCAAACTGCACGGGAAGTGTTCGCCGCCGTGAGCCAAAGAGATACTGCTTCGCGGTCCTTCTGGCCGGTTGCTTCGCAGGAGACACAAAGCCTTCTGGTAGTACGACGTTCTGGACACTTCTCGGTGCAGTCCCGAACGTGAAGACCGGCGCCACTGGCTTCTCTGCCTGACTCTTAACCGCGATCTGAGCTTCAAGGCTTGTATCCCGGGCTTCTGCAGCTCTAATATCAGCTGCATCGGCTTCCACCGGAGTATCGCGCGCGTCTTGGGCGATGGGAACTACAACCGTCTCGACCGTATTTGTGAAAGCGTCAGAGGCAGTGTCCACGTCGTAAGCGTCCATCAACGCGCTCCCCATTCCACCAACATCATCATCCTCCTCCTCTTCAACCTCATCCTGCCACCCAGCCTCCTGCCCACCATCCTCCGGGTTGATTTCCAGCACCGTCCCATCCTCATCGAGAATCTCGATGGTGACATCTCCCTCCTCCTCATCCTCCACCTCATCCTGTCCCACAATCTCTACCTCCTCATCCACGAGCTCAACCAACTCCTCCTCCCCTCTACTCCGCGTAACAATCTTCCTCTCCGGACTCTCAACCCCCTCCCACCCCACGACCCGCGCGCCCACCCCAAACCCCTCATCCATACACATCTTCTTGATCGGCTTCATCCCGCCTTGCAGTGACGATCTCCCCTTCCGCCTCTCATTCGCGAAACCATCCTCGCCCTGTTCACGCGTAGACGCCGCAAGTCGCATCGCTCCCACCGGTCGTGCCCGCTTCCACACCTTCCCCACCCTCACCCGCGACCTCGAAAACGGACTCAGCGGCCTGCGCTCCCAGGCGCGCGTGACTTTGGAGACGGCGAGGTGGGAGGGCGCGAAGGCGGCGGCGTCGGGGGGCTGCCATTGTTGCTCGAAGGCGTGGGTGGGTTGTGATATGGATGCTTCAGGATCGATAGTTGGGTGTGGTGTCTCCTCCGCCATGGTTACCGATACGCGACACGCAGATGTGTGGTGGTGTTGGAAGGGTTGGAGGTCGCGTGGAGGTGTTTAGTGCCGTCTCCACGATAAACATCGTTTCGGGGTGCACCTTCCCCATTCACGCACCTCCCGGGCCGACCGTTATTCCGGAGCCATCACCTCCCCCATCACCGCCATCCACCTCTCCCCATCATCCCTCCCGCCCTCCTTATCCTCTCTCGGTCTCTATATTTCCTCGCCATGGTCGCAGGCAAGACCTCCCCCCTCGCCCTCGCGCGCGCCGCCCCCTCGCCCAAACTTCCCCCCCTGCCCAAACTGCGCGTGCGCAAACCCAACGCCGCCGAAGCCAACCCATGCATAGGCGTCATGAGTAGTATGTTGACCTGCTGGGCGTCACAAGGGCATTCGGCGCAGGGGTGTGCGGTGCTGGAGCAGCAGTTGCGGGCGTGTATGGATGTGAAGGTATGTTTGGCTTTACTTTGATGATGGAGATATGGGATGGGATGGGGGATGGAGGGAAGATGGAGGCTAACGGATTGGACAGAGTTCACAAGTGAAGCAGAAGAGCAACATCAATTCGACGCTTTCGAGGTTCTATCCCCAGATCATCGGGCCACATAAGCGGAAATGAAGGAAGCTGCAGACGGGATGATGATGTGGTGGACGATATGGAGAAGGAGGATTGCATGGCTGGAGATGTGTGGAAGGGGCTTGTCATTGACATTAGCGGCATTGCAAGGCGTTTACGAGACGGCGCTCCAGAAACGGAATCGCGTCAACGATCAAAGACCACGTCGATGTGGCGAGGTGGGAGATGCGGGCGGGACATGGGTGCAGAGAGCGCACGCCTGAGGCGACCAGACGAAAGCGCAAAAGGTCAAGCGTTCAAGGACACTCACCAAAGACGCAAAGACGCAAAGACGACAGGCAACGCTCTGCTTCAATGTGATTAGGAGAGGTCCGTTCTGGAAGCATCACAACACTGGAAGCTGCGAAATAGCTCTCCAACGTTGAACCACTTGCATCATCGAACTCAAGTAATAGAGGTAACGCCGAATCTCAGGTCCCGTCCACTCCTCACCACCTTTCCCATCCCCGTCCCCATCCACTCCTCACCTTTCCCATCCCCGACCCCATCCACTCCCCCCTCCTTTCCCCATCACCCCCCTCCACCCTCACCCATGCCTAAACAAACTCCCCGCAAACCTCCCCAGCCGCACCCTCTCCCCACTCTGCCGAACCCCCTCCCCACACCCCTCCTCATCCTCGCTCTCCTCCTCATACGCCGTATACCGACAAAAGCACGTCCACCTCAGCGTCTCCCCCCAACGCTCGCTCCAGCCGGCCCAGGCGTCGGGGTTGCAGAGGATCTTGCGTTTGGCGCGGCTAAGAGCTTCGGCGCTATAGAAGGAGTCAGCGGTGTGGCGGAGGAGTGTGGGGAGAATGGGGGAGGGGAAGGCGAGGAGGGATGGCAGCGCCTACCTGCGGGTCCGCCTCGACTCCAACCCGCACCTCCAGCACTTCGTCCGTTTCATCCTCGTCCTCCAAGTCCCACGATGGTACATATGCCTATGATGGCGGATATGATTTCGGGCCGCGAAACTGATCACCGAATGCCTTGGCTGCGCTTGCTCCACTTGCGCTGCTTGCTGAGCTCGTTGCGCGACAGGGTCAAAGTGCACAGCCGGAAACACCGGCTCCGCCGGCTCTTCGCTCAATGGTATAGGCGGGAGGGGCTTATTCAGGATGCGGGACGCCAGACGACGCAGACGGGTTTCGCTTGTTGAGGCTCGCGGAGCGGGCGGCGCAGCCGGCGGTGTAGGTATTGGTGGCGTTGGGATAGGCGGGGTGTGGATGGGTGTTGTGAGGGGGGAGATGGGGGAGGAGTCGGTGGAGCAGTGTTGGCGGTGGCGGCGGGTGGGGGATGTGCCGTCGAGGTTTATGGAGAGGGGTCGGTGGCTTGGGAGCTGAGGGAGAGTCGAGGCGGGTAGAGCGGTAGCTTGCTGTTGCTCGTTCTGAATATGTTGTTGGTTCTGAAGATGTTCCTTCTGGCGAAGCTCGGCGATACGATGGCGGCAGTAGATCTTTGAAGCTTTCGTAACGGTGACTGGCGTGATTGGAAATGTTGGGTTCGCATCCTCTTCATCCGACGCTCGCACGACTGAAATAGGGCTCGCGTTCTCGATCCCAGAGTCCCGCCTGCTTGTTGAAGAGAATCGCAAGGCTCCATTCGCCAGAGCTCGTCTCTCCTGCTCTCGGACTTGCTCTCGAACTGCAGATTGGCTTTGGGCAACGGCTTTGGTCCCAAGCGCTGTGCTTGCTGCGCTGAGGTACCTGCTGTTTCCGCTCAGAGCGCTGACGACTCCGTTTCGCGAAAGGGGCGGATGAGAAACCAGCGTGGCCGGCCGGATCTGGTCTCCTGGCGGAACACTTCGATCGAAGCTGCGGAGGGAAGCTGCATCGTTGTCGTATATCGGTGTGCCAGAGAGGCGATAGCGGGTAGAGCTTTCGCCGCGGATGGATGAGCGGTCGGGGATGTTGTGTGTAGCAGGACCATCATCTTCGTCCTCTGGGGCGGCATTTGGTGTGTTGTTGATCGGACCTGATGACTTCGCAGCTGGTGGAATTGAGATGTCGTTCGTGGTAGCGCCATTTGCTGGTGCAGACGTCCTCTCTTTCTTCGACCTACCCATCATCTTCTTACTCACTCTCCCGTGCTCCGCACTTGAGCCTCCTTCCTCCGTGCTCGGGAACAAAAACAGCCCCCCCATCCTAGCCCCAGCCGATCTCACAGCCTGTTCACTAGAACCACGATCAGGCGGTGCTGGGAACTGCTCAATCATATCCACAGTTCGCAGAGTGTCACTGGTCGTTGGCACCATCGGTGAGGTCTCAGGATCTGCTTCGTCGACTACCTCCACCCCGAGCGAGCGTCGTAGGCTCAAAGGAAGAGAAACAGATCGCGGTCTGGCGCTGGCTTCCGCCTCAGCTTGTGCGCGGCGAGGCGATACCGGTACTGCATTATCGTGTACTGCTTGCAATGCTCGTTGGGAAGGGCTGAGTACTCTTTGGCCTGCTGCGCTGCTTGGAACGGCCTGTTGATCTCCATGGATCTCTGGGGTATGCGATCCAGCTACTGTGCGATCCAGAGGAATTGGCTTCTCGCGTTGACTTCCTTGAGCGGTGCGTCCTGCGGGTTGCGCCCTTGCAAACGGATGCATCTCCAGCTCCCCGTACCTCGGCGTCATATGTCCACTCGCCGGCGGCCGCCATCTTCTGACCGGTGGTGTAGGCTCTCGAGCCCCGACCCCAAAAACTGACCGGAACACCTGACTACCACGAGTCCTCAACTGGCGGAAGAGCGTCACAGTAGAAGTCGGTAAGACGGCCAGAGGAGCCGATCTCGTCACTTCGCCGTTCCATCTCGGGACACCGTCAGGAGTTCTCACTCGCTCAGGAGCTGCGTATGGTGGTCGAATAGGTTGGGCTGACTTGGCTGTGTGGAGGCCTTGTAGAGCGGTGGATGTTGCTTCTGAGAACCCGGTGCTCTGGTCGGGCTTGTGAAGCACGTTGTCGTCTAGAGAGAAGCATTGCCGATGCCTCATCGACTCATCCGTTATAACTCGCTTGTCGACTGTGAACGCACCGGACGCCTTCGTCTGCAAGCTGACGACCCGCCCGCGCAGTGTCAAGCTCGACGGGATAGCTTTGAGCGTGGCATCACTCTTGCGCTCAGGGATGGTGAACAACGGCAAAGGGACAGGATCTCTAACGAGCGCCTTGAACGGCCGACCGGCCGTACTGTCCGCAGGTCGTGAAAGTTTATCGCCATCCTCCTCATTGCTGAACTCGCTTCGACCGGACGAATCCTACTTCGACGATCGTACGGCGCTTCGTGCATCGTATATAGAGCTGTGCTCACTTGGCGTGGCTTCAGATGAGTCGAGACGTGGTGCTGCCGGGATGTTGCCGAATGTGTATGTTGCGGCTCGGCGTGGTGAATGCATCGTTAGTGCTCAGAGTTTTTGATGTTCTGTGTATCTGTGTGAAGATGTATTATTGCCTGGTTTGGCGACGTTGACGAAGCTTTGGGTTTCGTGGTCTATTTCAACTGACGCAGGAATTACCCCTGATGTGGTTTGATATGCTGGGTCTCTTAAGATCAAAATCGCAAAGTCGCCAAAATGAGATGAGGTGTTGATAACTTGAAGGTTGCGCTGACAACACAGAGAGATGAAAGCGTGGCTGTCGTACTTACCGTGTTTCTGTGAACACATCAACACCTGCCTGACGAAGGCCTTCTGCTGGATGGCAGCTGCCGCCATATTCACGGCCTGATGAGTTCTGGTGATCAGTATTGTGATTGGCAAACAAGTTGCGAGTCCGCCGAAGAGCTGTCTGCAGTCCCAGGTCGCATGCATATGGCATTCCTTAGTACGACTGTCATGAGCGCTCTAGTGCATTTAATACTTGCCTAGCACCGCCGACGTGGCATATCTGTCGGACCTAACACCAGTCTGGGCATGGTGCCGAAGGTTGGAAGCTCAATCCTCACTCGATCTTTGGGACGTTGCAGCATGTGCCCTCTCCCCAGATACAAGTGTGTATTGGCCGGATACGGCGAGGACGTCCATTGGCACTCCCTTCCTTTGCGGCAAGGTTGGAACTAGAGAGTGCCTGGAGGAGGTGGGCCGGAGTCCTGCCGCTGCCGGAGTTTCGCCTGCAATTGGAGCACTTGGCGCATGGAAGAACTGGGTCTGGGCGGGAAGGGCGGGCACGGTGGAGGAGTGGAGGAGGGTGACCGACTCCGCTTGCCCTTCCTTTTGACAGCTCCGGTAGTGCCCTATAGCGCTCCCTTCCAGTGCTCCACGTGGCTCTATTGGCGGGTGCACTGTCAGGGCGGGGCTGTCGGCAGAATACCCTGCGATTCATTCGAACCGTACGCTGCTCAGTTGGACGTCCTGCACCGACATATATTGTCATCGGGAGTCGGAGCAGGCCAGCGACAGCGTTCGAGTAAGGCGTTCGAGTGTGCATCTAGCGGCAGCTCATTCCCTTTCCAAATCATAGCCAGGTTCCTGACAGGTATCCTCCTGCACGACACCGGATGTAGATGAGGTTGGGCCTCAAGACCACGGAAGAGGCCTGCAAGAACGTCGCCAGAACAGACGTCTGCAGGCGTGGCATTCGCTACGAGGTCTCCGATGACAAAACTTCACACATACTCCAGGATTCTGACCACATTTTCGTTCCTGGCCAGCCGTATTCGCGAGGCGTCGAATCTACGGAGTAGAGATCCCTGGAAGCCACGGCTTCTTCGTCAATTTGTCCATGCGACGGGATGTTAGACTGCGCACGAGCACGATGCTTTGGAGATAATTCTCCAAGCTCTAGTTTGCATTGTCAAAGCACACTAGTGTCGAGACAGGTTCGAACTGAAGGACAAGGCCAGTCACCGTAGGGTAGCACCACGCCACAAAGCACTAGATCGATTAGAAGAATCGCCGTTCTCGAACTATAGCGAGAGGTCGAATAAGACAGAAGGTAGACTTCTCGACTCGATAAGCTCGCGGCATCCGGCTTCCTGGGCCATCGGAGGCGGTCTCCAGTGGAAGCGCAGACACGGCGATTCGAAGCTTGAGAGCTGATGAGGTCGCTCTGATGCACACGAGAGGTGCATAGGTAGGTGTTGCTAGGGTCCCCTGCCTTGCGTAACCTTCCGCTTCGAGAATCTCGGGATTGAATCTTGCTCGTGTGTAGCGATGTGAACGTGCTACTGTATGCAATGATGATGGAGGCGTTCTTCCATGCGTATTCGCGTGGAATAAACCTCCCGGCAACGGTATAGCACGGCTGCTACTCATCTTGCCCGAATGTGGTTGGAATTGGCGAGCTTCATTACCATCGAGGTTGCCGAGTGTGTGTGATGCTGGTTGGTCTGATGACAGCCTGACATCTTTGTTGGAGTTGATAGCCGAAGGAGATGTTACAATCTCGGTACGGATGTAGAAAATCCCGCCAGGCGGAACGGGTGATGCCGTCCGCAGGGCAACTTCCGAAGCCATCGGCGAGAGCGAGTCTGATGGTAGATTTGACATTCTGGAGAATTCCAGACATCATAATACACAAATCAAGGAGTGCATTTCATGAGAGCCACGCAAATGATGCTTCATGACAGAAGTCTCCCAGTCCTCATACGGCTGGTGTACCATGTTCGAGACCGAGGTCGAAGTCTGTCTTTGGCGATTGACCAGCCTCAAGCGAAGCGAGTCATCAATTGTATACAACAAGCCAGGATCCATGTGCCTCACGGCACGACGAGGTGGGAAATCCCACCGGACCCCAAGATTACGGCGACGGCTCTCCCTGCCGTACGGAATATGCAGAGCTTGATGAGGTTGCATCTGCAGGACAACCAGATCTACGGTCGCCACATCAGAGCCCAACATTATTCGTTGATGATCAAGCCACCGGCGCATGAGGTGGTTTCCTGGCGTTCCAGAACTCTTCCCAAAGCGTGCTGGCCCCAAAATTCCGACAGAACGCCATTGGGGGCGTGCCGCACGTGGCCGCCATTTCGCTAATCCCTGTCCTGCCACGTGTGAAGGAACTGCTAGCGACGTTGGTGGATAAGCGTAGCATGGTATTGGAAAAGTCTATTCTGGTGCGGCCAAAGCAAGATTGCAAACAACCAAACTTGCTACTATGCCAGCTGCGCATGACGAACGCTCCCAGCTCGAACGGCACTCGAGAGTGGACTTTCACGAATGGAGAGAATTCCATCGAGCTGTTGTTGGCGGCGGCGATTACGTGGTGGTGGTATAGTGGCATACCCTGGCATCCCACGCGCTACAAATGGCACGACTTCGGTAGTTGCTGGCTGTCTCGGTACCCCGGTGCTGGCCAAGGTTGCAAGTATCGGTAATAGAGTTCCACATTGACAGCTGCAAGTGGGCGCTTTGATGAAAAGCATGCGCCCTTATGCGCCTCTGCCTGCAGCAACAGCTTTCGAACAAGGGAAGCTACGCAGCGCGTGGGGTCATTGGGTCGATAGCCAGTTTGGCTGGAGGACAGCTTCTCATCATAGTTCAGCAGCGTATAATAAGCTGTCAGACGATGCAAACACATGTACGTCGAGCCGAAGTTGGATATATTGAACGAATGCTGACTTGTTGTTCTTCGGCAATGTCGGTTCCCAGTTAGATCCTATGAACGAGACGTGGGCTCGGTGGGCTAGCTTTGGTGGAGACCGGAAACGAGCCCTAGGTGATTCACTTTGACAGTAGGAACGTCCCGTTCATCGGGCCACCCGTCTAACTCTCACGCCATCCCTGCTACAGCCTACAGCTGTGAAGACTTAAGTCCGTAGTAGGTAAAGTTAAAAGTGAGGTCCTGCCCGCGGCTCCCATACTCCGGCGAACTGTAATGTCTCGCCCGTTTGAACAACCAAAGCTTACAAAGGATTTCTGCGCAGCTTAAAACCAACCAAATACCTCTTCATTGGTGTTCGTTTGCCGATACCCAAATACCTCGAACGATCCGCTCCTACTTACCTCCACCCTCCTCTTCATCTTCGTTTCGGTCTGTACACTTCGTGTCGCTCTCCTCATGGCTCCACCGAGAGCAGCCCTCGCACAGAGTGAGTCGAAAGCACGCTTTTTCGAGAGGCTAGGCCTGGACGAGCAGAACGAGCAACACCGTCGACTCTATGCCATGATGAAGGTGAGATACCCGACTCACCTTACTCGGCTTTCCGCTGTTCTGAAAACTTACACCAAAGTAGGAAGAGGCAGTTGAAGGCCGTCGAAGAATGACAGCTACTGCCGAGTCGCTGGCGCCCCAGTTCCGAGACGATCCGACCGTAGAGCCTCCATATAGCAGCTCTCAAATCAGCGAAACTGCCATTCACCGGGAAATCTTGCGAATCTACGCGATGGCTCGACGAGAAACGAAGCCCGTGTATGATCTTGGACGAGACACAGCCGGCATAGAGGAGGAGAACTGGGTCATCCGATGGATGCTCTGGCATGTGTTCCGCTACCGAGACAACCGCAACAAGAACCGCCGGACCGCTTCGCCGGGAGACGAGGCAGATTCTGGAGGTGGGATCAGTCCTGATGGTGGTGACGGTGGATCGGCCAATAGTCAAGGTTCGTTGTCAAGGGCGACAGAAACGCTAACAAAGCTGATCATATTTCACAGCAACGACCACCACCCCAGCACCATCGCGGTACTGGGATCCTGTCCGCAATGGGTAGATGGGAACATCGCCGCCGCTCATATGTGATATCCACCGCCGTCTCGTCGATATCTCGATGCCGGATCGAATGTCGAGCCAGAGGCTGACCACTTGAGCCTTGCTTCAACATCTACAGTACTGCATACGGGAAGATGAGGTCGTCCAAGGCTTGCTCCTGGGTCGTACTTAGCCCGCGTTGCCAGCGGGCATGGCTTCGAATTATCTCGGAAGACGATGGAGCCGCATACCCATGAGCGTTCACGTTTAGTCGGGCTTGGGAACATTCTATAACAGAAGGCCCATGTCCGTCATGCGTCCATCGAATCGTCGAGTCCAGGAATCCAATTGTCTATCCGGCTGACTCTGGAAGCTAGTCGGACATCGTCTCAGCCACTTCTGCTTGCTGGCATACTACGGCGTCAGAAAGAGCGTGGGTAACAACAGACTGCTGAGATATAGCTGCGTCATCTTGGTCACTGGGACCTCCACCTAAGGCAGCCTTCAGCGAACGTATCGACAGCTACTTGCGCGGCACCAAGGAGCTCGCCCAAAGCCTGTATTCTCACCGTCAATGCAGATGGCATTCTCCTGTATCTCAAACGAATGCTTTGAATCTGCAATCCAGGCCCAGAATCTTTGACGTACACTTTCTATCAATATTCTGCCCTTCCTCTTTCTGTCTTTGGTGCTTGTGAAGCAGTGGTGGCTTCCTTAGGGCCTGAGCAGGATGTTCAGATATAGCTCATTTCTGTGAACGACGTAGGAATACCGCAAGGCTGGGACGCTGGGTCCTTTGAACTGTGGTAGTGGGCCAGCCACGATTCCCAATGCCTGGGATATGGAAGCGATAGAGGTGAGGTCAGAACGGATCGCTGCCGTACTGGCCGCTTACATGCAACTAGAACTAAAGTCTCAGGATCGCCAACGGCTATAGGCTAATTGCTACTGCTGTGCCTCACATGCTGATCGTCCCGAGAATACGGATACTTTCTCGCTTATATGGGTAGGTACCTAAGTACCCTCTACGCAGCTGCAACTCATTGTATCACCAGCGTCACCAGAGCCACGTTGAGCGAGGTTGGGAGCATCTACGCTGTCAACCCCGTCGATCGTGTGTGCTACATTCACATGTATGCCCTTATCATGCGTGCGAAACTTCGCAAGTGAAACGAGGGCTGGATCTCTCTTCCAACGTTTGTGGCCGACTTGATCTTGGATGCTTCAGTCTTACTTCTTCATATGTGACCTCTGTTATTATATACCACACTGTGAGTATCGTATGGTGCCCATATTCAGCATTGGGGCGATCGTACAAGCTTGTGCAATCGATAAAATATAAACGCCATACATCCGACCCGATGCAACCCAGCTACCGAAGGCAGCACTCTCTTCGACGTCCAGACCATCTCATAGACATAGCCATCCGCACCGTCTAGCCACCTGCACCAGCCAGCTGCTTGCACTCGGGTGTGCAAGTGATGAGATCGCATGCATACTCTCTTCCCACAGACAGAGGCACCGGGTCGGCAATACCTTGGTCGGTGGCAGTGTTGAAGAACAAGACGTCCACCAATGGAACCGAACATCAAGTCAGCAGTTGCCTCTCATATGAATCGCCATGCAGTGGCTTACATCAGGCAAGATATTACAGCACCGGAAAGCATTTATATCGTGCACTGCGCTCTGTGCAGCACCCGTATTGGTCGGATCTGAAATGACGGTCATCAGATTCTGGATGACGTGCAGGTCGAAGACACCCATCAAGTCTGATACGGCGCAGTCGAATGCAGCGATTCCCGAGCCAGTGAGGTCCGGCTGCGAAGCAAGTGTCATGAGCTGGCAAGGCTCATCCGATGCCGACGTCAGCGCGATTTGCGCCTGCGAGAGTAAGGTGTCGCTATCGTTAATGATGTCGGAGACGCTGTTGAGGAAGTCGTTCACCGTATTGACATCATTGGTCCACTGCGTGATCGAAGCTTTTGCCTGATCTTAGTCTGGGTTCATCACGGTTGAAATGATACAATCGCTTTGTCGCTTGGCTGGGCTTGCAGATAAGAGGGACACGAAGGCCCATACAGCTATAGAGGCATGTCCTGCCTTCATCGTAGCTGACGGATTAAGATAAGAATCAGAAGTGTGGGTTGGAAATGACGAGAGCGGTCTGTTGGTAGTGTATGAGCGGCCGTGTGAATAATTGCAGTGTTTGAGCGGACTGAGTTCCGGCGGATCGATGCTTCTCTTATACTCTCATACGATGCACAAGGCTGCTGTGCTCACTGTACTTGACGCTCCTGCCGAGAAACGGATGACCAACATCGCGCCCCGAAGATGTTTCGAGTTTGCTCACCGATCTCCAATAACTGTGTCAATTTACAGACTCTGGCATTCTCGGATTGGTAGCCACCCATGGCACCGTACGTCGTCGTGTTGTTTCCTATATAGGGGCATTGCTGAAGATCGTCGTGAGGCTGCAGCAGTCGCCGTCAAAGGGACGAGCATTTCCCCGAAAACAGCTAAGCACGAAGACCGTAGGCATCCGCAGGTTCACCAGATGGACATGTTGGATGTGGATATCGGCTCTTTGCGTCGTGTTAAGTTGGGGACATGGAAACTCAGCCGTAGTGATACTTTCGAAGTCTTGAAGGTTGCAGATCCCTTGGTCTGGGTACACCATTCGCACCAAGTAACAGAGTGCCAGACTGTCGCCCTTTGTCCAGTACCAAGCTTCGTGTGAAAGGCCTCCCCACTCAATGGCCCCTCGAATGCGGACGAGTCAATCTTTGGCCAAAAGATGAAAAATGGATCGCCAGCTGGCTGAGTAATGTGCCAAAGCAACGTGCCAAAGCAATGCATACCTGTACCCAGCCATCGGTGTTGCAGGTCGGGCTGTGTAGCCATCTGAGCTACCCATGTGGTATGACAATGTTTGTCGTTGCTTCCGGACTCCGATTAGAGATGCTACATACGTGAGCCATGATCTCACGGCAAGTCATCCGGAAGTGCTATATGTACGTACCGGCACAAAAGAAGCAGACTACAGCGGCGCGCGAGATCTAGACGGAGCGCGTCACGCTCGCCCACCAGCAGTCTGCTGTTATATGTGTCGAGACCGACAATAACAAGCTTTGATCACAGCACTGGGAAGGACCTCGCCGCAACAGGCCCTCGTCTTACGGCGGATTATCGTCGACAGAACCATTGGCAGACGCAGGCCGCTGATGTTCATACAGTAAAGATGCAAGGCGGAAACACGAGATGGAATCGAAGCATGGACATGTTGACTCTCCAGCCTAAAGCGGCTAGACTCGTCGGCCTCGGGCGCCTCTCTCGTCTCCTCAAACCTTTCCTTCTGCCTGCAACTTCGACCACAACAACAAACCGAAGAGCCTCGCAAAGAAGAGCCTCCCCAAACGACTTTGAGACCCGATACACATCTCGGTCTATGTCCTGAGACATGTCAAATTCTTGGCTAATAAGTAAGCGCTTCCGTCTACATGTGCCTCTTACATCCGTCCTACGCTGGTCGATCTATTCGAGCTTCAAAACCAGCCGGCCCTTCAGATGAGCGTCGAGATACTTGTTCGGTAAGTCAACCGCATCCTCCATGCTGACCGTCGTGACATGGCCTCTGATACCATGCTTCGCCACAACCTGCATCATGTCCTGCACTTGGTTACGTGTCGCCACCAGCGATCCCTTGATGACCAGCTCCGAGAAGTTCAGCTTGAATGCAGAGAACGTGAAGCCGGGTCCACCGGCAGGCCCACGGGGACGCAAACACCCTGCGGTCGAAGGGTATTCAGACACCATGCCATTGCATCGACGTTATCTGTGCAGCCGATGATGGCTGCCAGGCCGTCCCTTCCGGCCCACTTCTTGATTTTCTTGGCAGCATCCTTGTCGTTATAGTCGACGACGAAGTCGGCTGGTAGAGGCAATTCCTTCGCGAGAGCTCTGCCCTCCTCGCGATTGTCGATTGCCACGACCTGATGCCCGAGTGCCTTTGCGAACTGGACGGCGTACATCCCAAGGCCTGCGTGAGGGTCCAAGCTGTCAGCAGCAGCTCTTGCGAAGAGAGTACGAGATTGATTCGATTCGTACATACCTCCGATGCCCAATATACCGATCGGCGCAGGTCCCGTCACCCCAGAAGCCTTCAGCGCACCCCCTGAGCACAAAATTGTCAGCAGGATTTTGCAGCATGGCCAGGATAGCCGACTACGTACAAGTAGTTGCCTGTCGATTTGGTCAGCGTGACACCTGAATACACATTCTGGACTACAGCTCACCCCAGCGCAGAGTAATGGTGCAGCTTCGTGAAACGACATATCATCCGGTAGCAGGACAGTGCCATCGGCGTCTTGACGCTATTAGCTTCCGTGTACTCTCTCCGTGGTACGGACAGTGTTCGTACCCGCCATGATGTATTCGGCCATTCCACCATCGGTGGTCAATCCTTCGATCCCAACATTCTTGCAGAATCGCACATCCGAGAATGTTTCACATCCTACGCAGTTCCGGCAAGCGTGCTTGAACAGCATCACACCGACTCGCTGGCCCGTCTTCCAACCCTTCTCCTTGGCCCGAGCACCTACACTCACAATGGTACCGGCAGGTTCGTGAGAGGGGATCTGAGGTAGCTTCGACTCATACACCCCTTCCCATACCTGATAGCTGGTTGCTTCCGGTCAGTGAACAAGGACACGGTAGGCATATGCAATTCGTACTCCGTATGGCAAAATCCAGCAGCTCCTATTCTCACGAGGAGGTCATTATCCCCGATCGATGGAACCGGAACCTCGTTTAGCTCGAACTGCTTTTGTTTGAACTGCAGGCAACGATCAACACATCTGTTATACGCTCGAAGCACCACGCTCTTGAGGTCTGGAAGCGCTCACCTCGGTCAGCTGGACAGCCTTCATCGTCCCGGGGATGGAGGTCATGACGTGGCCGTGAAGAACTCTGGACAACGTATTGAGCACGCTCGTTGATCGCACGAGGTCTTTGTACGTTGCTTTCAAGGACCTTATATCGAACCACTTCCTGGCCTCGGTCCATCCTGGCTAGTTTGTCAGCCCAAGGACTGGTATGCAGCGTGTTGACTCAGCAATGGCCTCTATAGTGCGTTACACATACATGTAGCTCTCGGACGATATTCCAGACTTTGGCGACCACATGCGTCATATGCAGGTCAATTGCTTTTCGTATGAATGTAGCTACCTTCCTGGAAGCTCGGGCCCGAACAGCTGCTTAGCAGCGTCGAGCTGAGTCCGCCTCCTACGACACAACTTGCCTTGGTAACCTCAAGCTGAGCTCTGCTCTCCAGATATCGATCGGCGTGGTCGATGAGGTCATGTACACCAAAGTGTCCATGCTGCTCAATGCAAAAGCCGGTTTCGTAACGATTTGATGCTTGTATTGTCAAGCATCGCATGCTGGGTATGAGACAATGCGCCAAAGACACTCTCTGAGTTGATGAGCTGTTACAGCGCAACCGAGGAAGTGTAGTGCTTTGTCGCCCAGGACCATCACATGCGAAGCTGACGAGAGCAGATTTGAAGTCCTTCGAGCTGCCGTCAAGTCCACCTGATGTCGTGGACAAAAGTACTGACCTTCTGCGCCTTCAACCTCCGGGTTTCACGAAACCTGGCAAGCTTCTTACCCTCACAACGACCACCGTCGTATCTTCAACCTTCCCAACGCAATGGCACCTAAGACTATCCTTCTGATACTATACCCACGGACTGAGGGGACAAGCTTCAACTACGATTACTACATCCAGAAACACATACCCTTTGGTAGGTTGACCGTGTACAAACCATATTTGAGACACCACGTTCGTTCTGTCAGGGACACAGATTGACCATACCCTGCTGTTCTCACAGCGACGGAGGTCTGGGCTCCATACGGGTTTCAAGTTCCATCGATAACGAGGATGGACGAATCTTCGGGGTATCATCTTAGTGCGGTACTGGAATTCGAAAGCCGTGAAGCATTCGACAAGGCCCAAGGAGCGGATAGGTTGAAGGAGCTGATGGACGATGTCGGGAGCGGTAGCTTCACCAAAAGTGAACCGGCATTCTCGACTGGTGATTCGATAGTGTAGACAAGGCCAAAGGGTGTTCGGTGGTGGAAGTCAAGCAGCTGCAGGTGTTTCTCTGCCCAAAGTGTAATGCTTAGCGTAAGTTATGCTTAAACCTGGGATGATTTGGCATCAGCACTAGGCCGTCGAGGCCGTGTGCTCAATCCTTTGGCCTCGGCCTCCCTATCAACTTCTCTCGTCACAAAGCTAACCTCACTGAGCCCTTTGCTAGTGATCTCGCTTACATGTACTGTAACAGGATCAGCGCCACGGACCTTACGGTCAGGGCCGCTCCGCGATAGTATCCAAGAATAGATAATCAAGACTTCTTCGTACCACTTCATGCTTATTAAGACACGACAAGTCAATATGCAACCATTGCCGCATTCGGTCTGAAACGAGTCGTTCCTCAACAGCGAAGGCAGGGTATTCGGGTCTTCTACTACCCAAAGGCATTAAACCCCATAGAGTACTGTAGATCGGCGCTGACTGCATTGGCACGGATAAATCTTGCATCGGATGGTGACTGAGCACACTATTAATACCCATCCACCACGTTCACTGTTCATTTATCTCCTTGCTCATGCTTTTAGATGCCGGGAATGCCACCGATTCGACTTCATGACAACAAGGCTTCTATAGCTCGTTGTCAGCCCGTACTTTTGAGTTGAAGCGTGGTGGTTCTTTCGGAACTCGGCCATCAACACGGAGTCCCGCGTACCCCTGAGTGATCGGCTAGGATAACAAAGGCTGGTTTCCTGGTGTGGTCAAGGCCGCTCTTACGTCAACATGCCGCAACGTGCTTGCTCGCCGACGCAGCGTAATCGCGTTTGAAACACCAGCCTCGTGAGAAGCGTGGATCAAAAGGCCAAAGCGCTACACCAGTGCACAAAGCTTCAGTAATCTTGTGTTGTCTTGGAGAATAGCACTACCTCTCATACGCTACACCCAAGATCTGGCGTGGGAGAGATTGCGATTGTCCCTCCACAACCACTCTCAGAGGCCCCGGTCAGCGATCCCTTGCGCTCGCAGAGTCAAATGTGGCCTACTATGTGTTGGTTTTGGATATCAGCATCAACGGTCTCTAGTGTTGGCGTCCCGCCAGAGGCCCGGATTTCCTATTCTTGGGGAATTGCCACGCTCGTGGTCGCAACGGTGCGAGTTACTGGCCTCACGTTCGAAGAGTAGAGGAATCCTTTGGCGTCTGGCTCCAGACACAACGAAGGTCGTTCCCGACAATGCAGCCGAATATCTCGGGCAGGGACTATATGAGTAGGCTTGGCCGCCCTGCAAGAACCAAAGACAAGCACATCAGCGAGCCCCACGAAGCAGTTACTGGAATACGACACTGTTTGAGACTCGTAACTCAGACGACCCTCTGCACAACGAGCCATCGACCGAGCCTACCACCGAGATGCTACTCAAGACTGCTTTGCCGATCGTTGTTGCATATTGCGGAACTTCGTTTGCAGCTGCAATCTTTCCCCGCTCTAACCATGCTTCCTCGAGTGCCAGCGTTGCAGCCACGGAGAGCAATTCTGCGACAGTCAGTAGCGAAGCCGTATCAGCGGTGCCCAGCAGCGCTTCCGGCAGTGCTTCCGACAGTGCTTCCACCAGTGCTTCTGTCACCGCTTCGGTGACTGTGGCAACAAGCTCACGGCCTCGTCTTTCAACTACGCCCAGTGGCACTGCGACCACAACAGCTGCAGGGCAGTCCTATCCCACGGATGCGGCATGCCCGCTGAACGGACCTCCTAACAGCCAGTGCTGGGCCCTTCTTGAGGTGAACAAGTACATCAACGACTGGTGGAACGAGAACTGGGGTGGATGCGGAAGCAGCCATGGCTTCTCTCAATGCTTTCTCGACAAGACTCTCGGTGACCATGGACCTTGGGACTGCGACTCCGTCACCCTCAACAACTGCAGGCAGCCGGAGTACGGCTGGTTCTCTGGCGTCGACAATGCTCCACAAAAGTTTTATGCCGCTTATGCTATCTGGAACACGAACACTTACTTCGTGAATCTCTATCAAGCCGTATTTGTAAGTTTGATGGACATAATCCCGAGACACTACGCGCTCATATGCCTAATAACACCCATTTTCGCAGAATGGTGGAGGCGCAATATCTGGCGCCCTAGGCAACATCACGCAGATCCTGACCCCTCCGTCATCAAGCAACGATGGTGGTTTGCTGCTGGACATCTTGACCTTCGGCTTGAGTCTCTACGCGGAAGGTAGTCTCATTACAAAGGCGATAATACGGCTCGCACCCCAAAGTACTTCTCTTGGTAGCAAACTCCTTCCAAAAAGCGACAACACTGGCCCCAACGATTGGACGCAGGCATCAGGAGCAGTCGCCAATTTCATGCTAACGTGGGCGCAAGATATTGCAGATGTAAGTATCAAGTTGCTTTGTTGCTCCTCGTGTCTGGTACTAATATGCCTCCAGGCATTGCCACTGCTCGTCAACAGCCCAGACACTTTCGTGCAACTCGGAGACACAGGTGCTATTACAGGAGAGGTTGATTCACTCTCTGGTCTCACACACACGATGCAGCAGGCCGTAGGAACATTTGCCATTTCTTCAATCATCAACTCGGGTGACTGGTAAGCAAAGTCAGGTGGAACATATCCAAGACACTGCTAATCTTTTACCTACCTTCTCCAGGGTGGTGACTAGATCGGCCGGCAACGATGTCTCAGCGCTTACGGCGAGTGGTTCGCTCCTATGGGATACCGGCTGCAGCGGAGGCTACGATGCGAATGGTCTGTGTGATCAGTACTACGTGAGTCCAACGTGTGGAGCCGTTCGCATCTCTGAGATACCGCTGACCGCGTGAATTGTGTGATCTTCAGTACGATGGCGGGGATACATACAGTATTATCGACCCACGAAACATGGGCGACGGCCAGAATGACGTGATGCAAGGCCTCATGGGCGGCAATGAGCCGTATACAACGGGACAGCTCCTCTTTTCGGGTGCCCAGTCCTGCAAGGATAGCTGCGGCCAGAACGGAAACTGCAGTCCTTCGATGAGTGACGATCAATCGGTAGTGAGCTGTCTGAGTTCACTGCGTGTGTGCACATGGTCCTGGGACGTGGAAGGGCCATGGGACGGCAGTTGCACCAACGACCCTGCTCAAGGCGGCTCGGGCAACTCCCTACTGCCATCATGGGCGTATCTTTGCCCAAGCACCGGCAACGATCCTGACTCGGTCGAAGTACCTAAGGCATATCTGGGTGGGGGAGCCTGGAAAGAGCCTCCTTCTGGATTCTGGCAGGGTAAGAAGGTTTGCCAAGGTGGCGTCGATGTCGGAGCAGGCCAACCTCCTCGCGCTTAGGACCGGAAGCCAGTCGAACGCGGCGAATGGCATGATGGGAGGGCGTTTGCATGATTTGGACATGTTACTTTTCACATACTCGTTTCGCTTGAACATCGAGACAGCTATCCATAGCTTTATATTTTTCCATCACTCGTCCAGCCCAGCTCGCTGCTGGTAAGCAGTCGAGATGAAGACATCGATAGCTTGCAATTGTTCCCCAAGCTCTCGTCAAGCTCCGTCAGCGATGCAAGCTACTGACGAGAGGTATTTCGCTTGTTCAGATCGCCTGCGTGTTCGGAGCCGATGAGAGATGCTGAGTTACTGTAAGCGACTAGCTGAGAAGGTATCAAGTGACTGCACCGAGCCATTATTGAGTAATGATACCCAAGTCAGAAGCACAGCGCATGCGACGACCTTACTCAGCAATGCGGTCAAGCATTTCTCAATCTTGTAATGCCGGTGAGCTGCCATGAAGAACGGGAAGTCCACAATGTACTCGAGACAAGGCAACGTTGTGGAGTGCTGCCCCGGCTATATCATACTCGATCACCGCACAAACCTGAAGTCCACTTCATGGTCCTAACTTAACAATACCCCAGCAATCGTCTACACTTCGTAGACATGCCTATCCAAGGACGCTGCAATTGCGGCGCCATCTCGATCACCATCAACAATGATGACGTCTTCAAGAACAATACCTTCTGCCACTGTCTCAGCTGTCGGAAACAATCAGGCGGAGCGGGAACGATCGTGGTTCCTCTCGAGGACGAAGATATAGTCATGAAAGGTGAACCGAAGGTATGGGTGGACGACGATACTACGACAGGCTTTCCCATGGGTCGCTGGTACAGCGGAGGATGTGGATGGTATGTCACCCTGTCTCTGAAGTGCGGGATGACAGAAAGCTCACCATCAAGTAGTCCGGTGATGAGTACGCCTGGGTCGTTGCCCGGCAAGAAGTGAGGGTCATCCTATCCTGTCCATTGCTGATCGTGATATAGTCATCAAGATGGGCCTATTCGAAGTCCTTCCGAAGCCATCGATGGGGCAGTTTGTCAAACGTCGGCAGGATTGGGAGACAGAACTCTCAGGAGCGGAGCAGGTGGATGGGCTGTTTGTCCCGGAAGGAGCTTGAATACGGGCAGGATGCTGCGTCCTGGAGAACGATCATTATCGTACTTCGTTTTGATCGAAATTCTTGGAACGCGCTGCACTCGGCATCAATCCTAGGAATCACCGCGCGCATAGCGAACGCATGGGCTGCCGGTCTACAGAGCCTAGATGGGATGCGAAGGATGTTCGAAACCTTGGAGTTGATTCTCAGATGAGTGGAAGCACGGGCTTCATCGATGCCCAGCCCGATGCAGATCGGCTGACTCAAATTTACGCCACCAGACTACATCTTTCGCCATAGCCATCCATCTCTTGTCGTAGCGCGAGGTGGTGACTTGGTGTTCGACATTGAGTTCTACAGAACTCTCACCCGGTTGACCGACACAATGTCTTTTCACGCTACCGCAGATAAGACTATTACGGTGCACGCCATCTGCAGCAATGGATCTATGTCGATACTCGGCGTGAGAGCGAGGCCGCTGCCAGCTGCGGTGTATCAATGGCGGAAATCACCTTATTACTCCTCGTCCGGATTTTCAGTGTGTCCATGAAAGCGAACATTCTCCCAACCGGCCTCTCCTTGCAAAATTTGGCATTATGAGCCTCGACACCAATGGAAAACGAACAGAGGTCCGTTGCACTGACCATGACCGAGACCAAGCTATCCACGCTGTTCGGAAGGCAGCCATGTCCTCCTCGCGCGTACAAACTACATCCCATGGGATTTAAAGCCCTCTCAGCGATGGTAGCCCGACCACTCTCGTAGACGACATCTCCGCGGCAGCATCACTCTGAAGCTGAAGATTCTCGCGGAAGCAACAGTCCGGCATGTTCGAACCAGCTCTACAGATGTTGAGCAATGCGGTACAATAACTGCTCAGCAGACTGGCCCGGGGGCCATGGGCTGGAGACCATCTCTTTTCCGCATCGCGCCTCTCGTTGGTCTTGCAGCCCTTCTCTTCGCCGTGCTACAGATCGCTGCCTCTTTCGCCGTGCTCAAAGCCTCAGACGGCGACGCTGTAGTCAATTGGGGATACCAACCAACGGTATACCTGGCCATCTTGACCGCAGTTTCAAACAAAGCACTTAGCTTTGCAGTCATTCAAGGCACGGTATGTCACCACAATAGACACAGCAATCTTCGAGAGCCGAGGATAACATCCCGGTTGCAGACCAACTTGGCTTAATGAGGACATCGAGACACTCACTAATACTTGGTCCAACACTCTAGGTAATCACGTGGTGGCTCAAAGCTTTATCTGGAACGACGTTACAGCAAATGCATGACGACTGGGGCAACGGTCTGTTTCTATACAAAGCCGTTGCCTCGGGCCGTCGGTTCAACGTCCTTGCGCTGGCGTGTCTTTGCGGCACACTCGTGGCTATGGATGGACCGTTGCTCCAACGTGCGAGTTCCGTCAGGTCCGAGATCCCTCTGCAGCCAGTGACCTTAGAGATCAGTATCAATCCTGAGGTTCCCTCGTACTGGACTGGATGGTCAATGTTCCAGGCCTTCCCCAACATGGGGCTCGACTTCACTACGGATTTCCTTCCAGTACTTCGGGAGTATAACGCGCGCATGCCGATTTCTGGGGTGGCTGGCTGTTCTGGCACGTGTACGGGTACAGTCCGCGCTCCTGCACTAGCAGTAGACTCTTGCCAGACAATGCTTCATCACACAAACTACACCGAGCCTCTGGCCGAGAATGAACAACTAGTCTAAGACGCAGTGGAAACCGTGTCCGTCAATCGCAGTATATTCTCCATTGGCCTCGCGACGCTCAACGACACGATTAGCGACAGACTCAGTGGTGGGAAAACAGAGCATATTGTGCTCCAGATCAAACTGCCAGACAATTCCATCACAGAAACATGCACTGGATACATTAACATAACCGAGTGTTACCTGGTTTCCGCCATTGCAGAATATCCCATCATCGTAACAAACAGCGCCATCAGTTTCCCCGAGCCGCCTGGCTACCCCAAAATCATCACGATGGCGAACAATGCGGCGATCAACGAGCACACGATATCTCAACTCGGTCTGGAATATGCTACTGGCGGTAGTTGGATCCGGTCGACGTTAGGCGGGATAGCATTGGTGGCGAGTTGGCACTTCGGCACTTACATGGGATTGGCGCCATCACCAAGCCCAGGGGACACTCCGATCTTGGCAACGGGAGGATCGCAATCCGCTGTGGCTCTCGAGCATATCACTAACTGGGAGGCCTGGGACCAAGGGGATGATTGCGCTCCTGCGTTCAGTGACCCGCGAGATCAGGTCATGGCTGCTTTGAACGAGATGATGTTTCGAACTGGCGTGTATACTGCGCAACACTACAACGAATCATATCTCAAATCACGAATCGACAATGGGTTGGAGATCAACTACAACGTTACAGGTACGCCGCGCTGAGCACGGTGCCGGTCTTCGAGACGGACTTTGCATACTTCGCGGCGGCGGCGGCTGTCGAGATGTTTTGCATCGTGGTCATCTTGTACACTTTCAGCGGGTTCTGGAAACTTGGACGCTCGGCAAGCTTCAGTCCGCTGGAGATCGCGAAGGCTTTTGATGCACCTAGACTCCGAGATGTTCCATGTAACCTAAATGGTAGACGTGTGGCCAGATGCGAGGGCGACCGCGAGGTGCAGTATGGTCTTGTCGACGAGGAGTTGAAGGCAGGAGAGCGCTTCGGCTTGCTTTCGGTCGAGAAGCTTACGGTTGCCGACACGGAAAGAGTGCGGGAAGTGACTAGCCAGAGGCGATCGTTGCTCGAATACTACGACTTACTGAAGGCTGCCATCGTTCGCAGGCGTGATCTGATGCAGAGCCGGCGTTTGGCGAGGCTGGCTCCTGAGAAGTAGAACTGTCGATCAGTAAACCAAAGGAAGTGGACCTTGGTGTGGACAGCATCTTTACAACACACGGCCATCACCAAATCGAGGTGTCTCATATTGACGACGTGTTCAGTCGCTGATTGATATCAGCGTATTATTGTATTGCACATCTACACATTACGCTAAAACCTGCTTACACAACCCACACCTCTCTCCACGCACCAATCCACCAACCTTTCTAAGGTGGACGCGATTGCAGCGGACTGTTCAACCTCAACTTCCCACTCGTAAACAGTTTATCATCCCCGTCGAACTCTTCATCCGCCAGAACCTTCCTATACCGCCCCTTATCCACCCTGGCTCCACTCCGATCTTGTGGCCATCCGCTTCGCTCCCGCAGCCACCTCAGCGGCAGAAACCCCATCCAGCCTAATACCACCGCTACAGCGCTTAAGACGAGGCCGAAGAGGAAGAGCGTCATGAACGCGATCGTGGCGCTCGGGTTGCCGAAGAACGGGTGTTCGGGGTATTGGTTCGCGCTCATGCCCTCCGCGGAGTCGAAGTAGCCCTCATCGGGTGGTATGCTTGGGTGCTGCTCTACGCGGATTTCCATGGTGTCCGTGATGGTGTTGTTTTTCGAGTCGAGCCCCTCGAGACGGACGGTCTTCCACAGCCCTTTGTGCGAGTGACTCGTCTCGAACCCTGTGCGTGGGAGCGTTTCCATGAGGTGCTCTTTGCCGTCATTCTCGACGCGAGCGAAGAGTTTCCAGCTCCGGACTTCGGTGTCGCCGTTCCAGCTTACGGCTACTTCGGTTGTGGGGAGGTGTTCGTGCTCTTCGTTTTCGTTGTAGGAGACTGCGTAAACGGCTGGGCGCGTGAGGGGTTTGCCGGTGAAGGCGAATTTGTAGTTGCGGTATGCGCCCACCCAGTCGGCTTTGAAGACTGCTTCCATGATCTTCGTTCCGTCTGCGGTGTGCTCGCTTTGGAGCGCTTGTTCGGACCAGCCCATGAAGACGTTGCCGTTGGGCAGGACTTGCATGTTGCCGCGGCGGTTGGCGTAGTGCCAGTTGTCTTCGTCTTTGTATGGGTGGCCGTACTCTTGGACGAGGGTCACAGTCTTGTGCTTCAGGTCGAGGTCCAGGAGAAGGCCGCGGGAGTAGTCGTGGGTGGGATCTTTACTGTCTTGGCCTTTGGCATTGTCGAGGAAGGATAAGTGCATATGCGTTTCGTTCTCACCACGATAGCGGATATCGTGTTGGCGGGAGAACTTGATGTCGCCCATGTCGAAATCCGATCGCTTGCCGCCGAGTCGCCAGACGATCGAGCCGTCCTTGTGCGAGATCTTGTATATTGTGCTCGTGTGTCGGCCGGAGAGGAGATAATCGCCGTCTTCGGTCTTGTCGAGTGAGTTGGTGTGACTGCGAGATGTTAGCTGAAATCAGGTTTGCGTCAGTCACAAGAATGCATACATGAAGTCGTAGGGACCGGTGCACTTGCTTCCAGCATTACCGTCCGTCTCAGTGCTCTCGTTGAGCGCGATATGCCCAAGAGCGTTCCAATCGAACGACGGCTTCCAGTTGTCTTTGCCATCCAACTCGCGCATGCCGTTGTAGTTAGCTTCGCACTGCTTGTCGGTACGCTCCCACCCTATCGATCTGGCCTCATCATCCGGCGCGAAGTCATGGTTGTTCCTTATCACAAGCACAGACGTCCCGTCGCCCATAAAATGCAGCTCATGCCCATTCACGTTATCGTGATCATAGTCCGTCAAAAATGAATCTACAACCTCGTAGTTGTCGTTGATGATCAACCCGGACTTGCGGTCACGATCCAGCACCGTCAAGTGATCCTTCCCTTTTATCTTGCTGATCCTGAAGTCCATGACATTCGAGGTGTCCAACTGCGGCGAGCCGCTCCAAACCAATTCGCCATCGTTATCGTATATGTGTGGTCCGAACCAGTATTGTTGTGTCCCTATCGTTTTGTCCAGCGAAGGCTTGATTCCGACAAACCAGTAGCCTGGTGTGAGCTTCGATTCGTCGTGTACGGTGAGATCCCATCTCGGCGATTTCAGTTCAGGTCTCTGCAATTGAGATAAGTACTCCGCGGTGCCTATACCACTCAAACTCGCCCTTACTGTCTTGAAGTGAAAAAGGTCCGGATCGTGGGTGTGATGGTCCGTGGAGGAGACTATGGAAGGAGACAAGGCGAGGAATATGGGTAGAAAACATGTTTTCATCCACGGATGGAAGAATAACGCCATACCGTGATATCCAAGAGGTCGATGTGGAGGAGTAAGTGGTATGATGAGATAGCAAACATCAAGAGATACCGACATTATTGACCCCTTTACGCTTCTGGCCGCGTTGATCCAAGCCAAGCACGACCAAGGGTCAGCAAGTGGCGTTAAAGTTTACTCCATCAGCCCACGCGAACACTTCGTGTATACCGGTCTCTTGCCACACACTGGACGACAATTAGATGTGAAAGCGGTGATATAATGCCCGCGGAAGTGCTGCTGATGACGCGGCGTGTGCACCGTCGACAACCCTTTCTGTGTGATGCTGGATTCGGGGAATAAATCAATGGAGATCCGACGAACCGGCCGGGATTGCTTTTAGAAGCGACCAAGAACGAATCGAAAGCGCTCGTGGCCGATCCGGAAAGCCAGGCCCGCGGGATGCAGCCGAGAGCCGTGCCGAAGAGCTTCTTCATCCTGTGTCGATTGTGTGGTTGCACGACATGCATCTTTCCCACGGAGCCGACAACTCCTTCAATATTTCCCAAGGCGTCGACGGTATCACGACGTCAAGTGTTACGGCTCTGTCGATGCGTGGTCGGTACCACCATGTGATTACACTCGAAGCTGGAATTTCCGGGAGTCCGGTACACGAGAAAGGTGGCTCTTCCTGAAGCCGGCATTATCCAATCGTACATACAGATACCGAATTTCGAAGGTTGAACTTGAAAGGGGTGGCCAGCCACGCGAGTACCTCAGAGGTAAGTCGGAGTCGTTGAAACGTGTAGAAGACACAGTGGTGAGCGGACAATCATTATTACATTTTTATCACCATCCATTGCGCCATCAGGCAGCAGCATTCGAACCGCATGGTGTCAGGCCTCATGACCCTCCGACGCGTGGCAACAGTACTTCCAGCACTACGGAGACGCGATCTTCACTACTCGCTCGACACTCGTTCAGTTCATCATGCCCGGATAAGACAGGAAGCTGGAACTCCTTGAGCTCGCACCGACCCATACAACATGCAGTGTTCCCTTCCCACGACTGGGATGCACGAATGCCAGGCCCTCAAAACTACTAGGCACAAGTCTCACACAATGGAAGAAACAGCCTCTGTGAGCGAAGAACCATTTCATTCCCTCTCCTCACTCCACGTACCCAACCTATCCCCCTACCCAGAAACAACCTTATAAACCTCATACTCGACCGCCTGCCTCCCATCCCCAGGAACAAACCAATGCCCATGCGCCACAAAAACCGTCTGCTCCATCCACTTCATCCCCTCCCCACTAACCTCAAACGTCGGCGTCATAACCCAATAATGCTCCCTCCCCTCCGTCGTCCGCGCCTCGGGACTCCGCTCCAAACACTTCTGCATCTCCGGATCCGGTCTCGTAATCCCAGGATAGTATCCATACAACACCTCCCCGGTCTCCGTGTTCCGGGCGTTGAAGCGAGAGTCGAGGTGGATGATCCGGGTCCCGGGGTCCGCGCGAGGCCAGTCGGAGCCCCCCTGTACGATCTCGAAGTCGATGCCAGCGGCCTTGCCAGTGCCGCGGAGGAAGCCGTCGGTGACGGGGACGCAGATGCGGTGGGCGCCGCCTTTGGTGGCGCCGAGGGCGAGGGTGTCGGGTTTGCTGATGAAGGCGCGGTAGGTGAAGACGGGGTGGAGGGTGGGAGGCATGATCATCAATTGGGATGACTTGGCTGATGGTGGTGAGGTTAGGAAGATTGTTGTGGGTGGATTTGTTATTCATCGTCGATGAGCAGAGAGGGCGGAGCTCATCTTATACTTTCATCATACTCCAACATCTCCGACTTGACATCATCTGCATCATCTGCATCATCTGCATAACCTTCGCAAGCTATACCACAACTCCTGGCTAAACAGTTCCGAGATCCTCTATGGTATGTCTCCGAGACGAGACCAGTAACTGTTTCTAGCAATCAGCCCTCTCCAACACAGTATATCTGGGTAGTCGTTTTCCTTTTTATTATCAGGCGTACAGTCCCCTTAACGCCGATTATCACAAATTTCGAGCGGAGTTTGGTTGAGAGTTCTTCCAATGGGCTATCTCGAATGGATTCTGATATAATACGTATTTACACCAAAAACTCAACCACCAAAGGCTAGCGCAGCTAGCGAGATGCCTTCGCAAATGCGAACACGACCGCGGGTTACCCATTCGACCGCGCCTCCATCATCATACCTAATGGATGGATCAACTCCGATCAGCAACAGAAGCGAAAACACAACGAGGGTGTGTTGGTATCAACAACAAACTGCTGGCCGCGACGGCTTCAAAGGTTCCCGGAGAACATGGTTCCTAATCATGAACGGGCGCAAGCATGCCCAATACCTCCTTCTTCGTACGAGGACGAGATAGATGATCCATTCATACACGTGTTGGTTCTAGTGACCGGCGTGGAAACGTTCGTTGCATCTAAAATCTTCCGATCAATACAGCATCACGCACACTGCCAATCAGCACCAACATCGTGATGTATTGCTCCCAAGCCCCAGATGTTGAGAACAGACATTTCCCACCCGTACCTTCACCCGAGTCGATTTCGATCACAAGAACGGGCCCTGCCAGTCCTCCCGTCGGATCTTCATAACATTACTCTGTTTATGCGGGAAAGCCACCTCGCCGTGCTTGTGGAAGCCGACGTCTTCGCAGTAGCCCCTCAACCTGTCCATCATCAGCACTGCTGTCACCCAATCCTCCCCCCTCATCAACGACAAAACAATGGAATGGGGCAACTCACTTCACATTATCCACCCTCGGCTCCATCCACACACTCCCCGCCCTCAAATCCCCCAACCAACACCAATGCACCAACGCACTCAACCAAACTTTCACCCTCCCACTGCCCCGAAACTCCTGCTCCCCAACTAAACAATGGATTCCCCTATCCCACTCCCCCACCTCCCCCGGCCCTAACGCCCTGCCCAGCGAACTCTCCCGCACCCAATACAACTCGAAATAAGCGAAAGGTTTCCCGTCCCAGAGCCCAATAGCCGGGAACGAGGAGTTAGACGAGAGGTTCGTGGCCAAGAAGGAAGCTTGGTGCGTGATAGGTCCGTCTTCGGCCCAGGAGTGGGAGACGCGCGGGTTGTTCATCCAGCGGTGCAGGAGCTCGGTATCTGTCATTGCGGTGGTGGGGAGATCGTCTGGGACTTCTGGGGTCTCGTGGAGGCGGTCGTTCATATTCGCTAGCGTAGGGATCGTGGTATCGCTGCCGGTTCCGGTTCTAGAGAATCGGATATCCGTCGTCTGACCCGGCGCCGTTGAGCATGGTCCGCGGTGGAGACAGGGAGTTTTGCTTCGACTCACGACGCGGAAGGAGAGGTACTGGCCTAGGGAGGGTATGTAGCGGGTATAGAACGCTTCGCCCTGCCGCGGCGGTTTCGGGCGGATGGGGTGGCGGGTTCCTTCGGTCCAGGTATATTGGAGTGGAGGCGGGGGGTAGAAGGTTGGGAGGTGGGAACCAGAGGTATATGGGCCCGGAGGGGTGTTGTGGCGGGATAGAGGGTGGGGAGGTGCGCCACCGAGAGCGCTGAGGGCGGTTTCGTGCTCGGTGGTGCGGGCGGTCATTTGCATGTGCGTGGGTGTGCTCGTTCCGCCGCGGGAAGGGGATGCAGGGCGAGAGGAAGCGGGGGAGGTGGAGGGGAAAGGGGAGGAAGCCGCAGTCGGGGTGAGGGTGAAGAGGTAGATGCGGGGGTCGAGCTGCCAGAAGCTTTTGCGAGAGACGAACATGCGGGTCCAGCCTTCGCCTGCGTTGCCGACGCCGTCTTCGGGGTCGAGGCCGACGGAGGAGTCTTCGGAGGCTATCAAGCCCATGCGCTCGAGTTTGGGCAGGAGGTGTTTGCCTTTGAAGATACCTTCGCGGTTGATGTTGACGCGCCATTCGCCTTTGGGGCGGCCTTCGAGGGGGGTGGTGGTGGAGGAGGGGGTGGTGAGTTGGGGGGAGGGTTCGGGTTGGTGGAAGTACCACCATAGTGTTGCCCAGAGCATCATTGCGATGCCTCGTGTGGGGCTGGGGCTCGGTTTGAAGTCTGTGCTGCTTGGGCTGCTGATGCTGCTGATGAAGAGGTGATCGTTGTAGAGGCTGGGTTTGCGGAAACGGTGGATGTGGTGTTTCTTGGGT
>JAABUL010000819.1_pt1 | contig 64434 bp, 110 predicted proteins | sample 5559151 | NCBI WGS metagenome assembly JAABUL01 (sample SAMN10711876, study PRJNA513368) | rock metagenome | isolation source: Antarctica rocks | place: Antarctica: Victoria Land, Pudding Butte sud
TTACCGTCATTTGCCGCCTTCCCTCGCTTTTCCAGCCTTATAGCTACCCCTACTAGTGTTCATGTATCGATGAGCCTGGGATGTAATGTCGAGAAAAGTCGGTAAGGAGCACCCTAAACCCTAAACCCTAAGCACACCCTAAACCCTAAACCTTCCCTCGCTTTTCCAGCCTTATAGCTACCCCTACTAGTGTTCATGTATCGATGAGCCTGGGATGTAATGTCGAGAAAAGCAGAAAAGCGGTAAGGAGCACATCTGGTTGTTTGTCTGTGTGTTTTGCCTGGCCTTGACGCCATTATTGGCCTTCGCTCATATCCAGAACACAGCACATCGCCAGACAGCTAACCGTTACGGACCGCTCTTGCCTGGGCTATGTTGTGCCCCAGTGGTCTGCTTATCGCCTTCCAGCCTTCGCTATCGCCATGCAGCTTAAATCGCTACCCCTATTCGTGTCCATGCATCGATGGGCCTGGGATGTAATGTCGAGAAAAGCAAGGCAAGGAACACTTCTCCTTTGCACGCGCGCCAGGCCGAGGGGCGGGCCTCGACCTGCCAGAGTGGGGCGGACGGCTGCTCCAGCAGACCATGCGGCCTTCGAGAGTGTCTCTCTCCGGGCCGCAGCGCCCGGGGTTGTAGCAGCCGCCGTGCAGTAGTGCATAGCGCAATATGCTTGCCACGGCGACACTGCCGCCTTCGTCCAGCTACAGCAGCCGCCCGGATTGCCTGTGGCAACAGTTATACAGCCGGGTCCAGCTGTATGGCGTGGGCGGCGCCACACGGGCGCCAGCAGCCGCCACCAGTGCACCCAATCACCGACCAATTTGTGCGCCCGACTCAGCAGGCGGCAGCGGCAGCGCCTGGCGGCTGGGGATCGTCATCAGCTGCCAGCAGGCTACAGCAGCCGGCTGCTAGCATGCCCGCGGCGGCCGGAGCCACCGGAGCTACAGCTGGAGGGCCCTTCCATGGGTGGCTGTGATCTAGCTGGTCACAGCCCCGGGGGCCCCGCCTGGGAGAGGCGAAGCCCGGAGACTGCCAGCGTAGCATTCGACCTCGAGGTGCTCCAGAGACGCCACGGTGCCTCTGTCGGTAGTGCACCAGCGGCCCAGCACGACAGCGGCAGCAGCTTCGATCGGCAGGGCTGCAGCCCAGTGTCGGGTGATTTGCTGGCTTCCGACAGTAGCTACTACGTAGCGCTACGTAGACGCGGCTGTGGCAGGGCATCGCGCGTGCATTTGCGATCTCTATGGACACCTACTTGTCTGTCTCTGTGTTTTGCCTGGCCTTAACGCCATTGTTGGCCATCGCTCCTATCCAGAACACAGCACATCGCCACACCGCTAATTCTTCCGGACCGCTCTTGCCGGGCTATGCTGTGCCCCAGTGGTCTGCTTATCGCCTTCCAGCCTTCGCTATCGCCATACAGCACAAGTCGCTACCCCTATTCGTGTCCATGCATTCATGGGCCTTGTATGCATTCATGGGCCTTGTATGTAGTGTCGAGAAAAGCAAGGCGGCAAGCAGCGGTAGCGGCAGCGACCTTTGTGCGTGGTCTTGGGGCAGGTCCACCCCACTGGGGTGGGCCACCCATTGTTTCAGGGGACCACACATGCTCGCCGCACAGGCGGGCTGCAGCCGAATGCTGGCCCGGCCCGCCGCTTGCCTTGCGGCACCGGCAACGCTCACCGTCAGCGAGGTCCTGCAGCCCCGGCGAGCACCCCAATCTATGGGCCAACCCATCAAGAAACCTGAGGCATGCCGCACCTGAATTTCTTGGACCTGACCAACTGCAACGGCATCCATGAGGGCAACGTGCATGCGCTGCAAGCCGGGTGGAGATGTGGTTCCCGCATGCTGGACGTTCATGTTTGGGGTGCCAAGACCGATTATATATTGACATGAATGCGCGAACAATGACGCTGCAGAAGTGCAGCTGGTGCGGTCAGTTGCCGGCATTGACAATGGCAGGGACGTGCCGTGCGTTGCCTGTGGCTGGCAAGAGCAAGCACGCGATTCAATGAAATCTTGATCGTTGCTTCCTTTGCCTTGCGATCGCAACCACTATGGAGCCTCGGAGGACTTGAAGTCTCCATGGAAGTGAAGACTGCGCAACAATCGGGTGCGGGATGGCCATGCCATCTCAGACTTGTTTTGTGCTGTGGCGTGTCACATCTCTGAAGTGTTCACTCGCAACGGCTTTGCCATCGCTGGCGGCTCTTGTTGTTCCTAGGTGTGAAACTTCTCCATCTGGGCTTCATCAACAACCTGAGTTGCATCTGCCGTTGAAGACCTTCGCAGCTCCGACATGGTGTGTGACGCATCCGAAGCATTGACTCCCCTAACGCGTTAGACCGGCTCTACCTGTCAGCCAAGGTCGAGCTGTTGCAATGGCGCAGCGCTCACGGCGCAAGTAGCTGCTACATTGTCGCAGCTCCCAGGACGCCATGTCGGCGGACTCGGACGACGCCGAGTTCGTGTTCTATGGCACGGCGCTGCACCAGGAGGAGGCCTCCTCGCGGCGGCATGAGTTTCAGAAGAAGGATGTGTTCGAAGCGGGGGGCAGCAAGAGCCTGCCCGTCTGGAAGCAGGTGAAATCTTCATCTTCGAATGTGCGCTGCTGGAATCAGACCGGAATAAGGAGCACCACACTCATCGCGGCCAGAGTCCGTGAATGACATTGCCTGATCGCAGTGCCGCTCCCATGCGCACCCATCATTGCCAGTGGACCTACGAAGTGGCACCACCTCTTGCACTCTAGCTGCATACTGGAAGCAGGCAGGATCTACACATGTTGCTACTAGGCATTTGGTGAACGGGTGGATGCGGCAGCGGCATCGACATGAAGACGCAGTGCCAAAGGTTGATGAGCGTGACCGGGAGTGCGAGCCACTGCGAAGCTTTCAAGCCGATTCTCCTTACTTTTCTGCACTGGATCTGCGCTGTGACACAGAGGCGGTGGTGGGCTGGGGGTGCAGCAGCACCTTGCCATCATCTGCGCCTTGAAAAGCGGGGTGAGTGTCATCTGAAAGCGCCAACACATGCTCCGGAAGCCTGCATCACCATATGTGCCGCAGGAGGCGGTGGACTCGGAGGGGCGGCAGCGCTTCCACGGCGCCTTCACCGGCGGCTGGAGCGCAGGGCACTACAATACCGTCGGCAGCGTTGAGGGCTGGGCGCCCGCCGCCTTCCGATCCTCCCGCTCGGAGCGCAGCGCCGCGAAGTGAGCATTGAACACACTCACGCGCCTTGTCGCATTGGCATTATTATATTTGACGGCACTGAGAGCGCCGAGGGCTGGCCTACTGCCTGATTGCGCCGCCGCAGAGTGAGTCCAAGAAACATCGGCGGGGACGGGGAAGCATTCCCCGCCACCTGCAGCAAGCTGCAAACCCCTCCTGCAGTGCCGTCGGCGGGGCTTGTCAGCGCAAAATGGACACCTGCCAGCAGATCCGGCGGCGGATGATTGGCCTGGCTACAGCATCTGGTTCGGAGCCTTCCGTTTGCGAGCGTCTGTGACGACACCCGCCCATGCACGTTTACAGGAAGCAGCAGGTGGATGACTTTCTGGACGAGGACGAGAAGCAGGAAGCAGCGAAGTCCGCCGTGGCGGTAGCTCCGGAGTTTGACACTTTCGGCGCGTTGGCGGCAGCGCGGGCGCGGGATGCCGCGGAAGCTGAGGCGGCGGCGCGGTCGGAGGTGCTTCCGGGCTTGCTGCCGGCAGACCTTCTGGCGCCAATTGCAGAGTCCCTTGGTGAAGCTTAGAGCTTTCTGCAAACCCTTTTGAGACCAGGACGCGCAAAGGCACTATCTGGCAGGCCACTCGACCTGTCAGCGCCATGGAGCACTCTTGAACAAGGGCTCCACCATCCGGTCTCGCCTGACGTATCATGTGCGTTCAATCACCATATCAATGAGTGCTTGCCGTAGGCATTCGATCGCTGAAGAACATGGGGTAGCGGCAGGGGTGCGGGCACCATGACATAACGACACCTTGCCCAATGTCGTGTCACCACACGCAGGCATCCAGCTGCTGAAGAAGATGGGATGGCGTCAGGGGCGCGGCATCGGCGCGGTGGTGTCCACCGGGCGCGGCCGCGGCGGCAGCCGCTGGGGCCGCTCTGCGGGCACCGCCCCCGACCCGGTGTCAGTCTTTGCGCCGCCGCCAAAGGACGACCAGCATGGCCTCGGCTTCGATCCCTTCAAGGCGAGTGAAGGCTTCACGCATCTGTTTGGCGTAGGTAGTTTCTTGCAGATAGGGTTTTCTGCAAATGTATGCATGCGTGGCGCAGAGCCTGTGGTGGATGCAGAGGGTCTAGTGTGACGTGTCCCAGTGACAGAAGATGGCGAGCCCGTGCACAGGCAACCTCGCCGTGTTCAAAAGCAAATCCCACAATGTCCGATCATCCAATCAGCTCCTGTATGCCATCAGGGCTCACAAGGCTCCTGCATAACATCAATGCCACGTTTGATACGCTCCCGACAGGGCGCCGAGGTGTTCAGGGCGGCAAAGGCGGCCAAGGCGGCGCCGCCACCGCGGCAGCCAACAGCTTCGCAAAAACCCTGGGGAGTCGCGTTTGGCGTCGGCGCCGGCGACGAAGACGACACCTACGGCATGGTGTGTGCCAACAAATCTTGCTCTTCAGCACCCTGAACAGCCGGTTCAGTGGCAGGAGTGCATGTCACCCACGGTGCTGCTGCCCGTGCTGGACATGACGCTGAGCTGGACCGGGGGAGGTAGTACTTGTCGGAAATCGATGATTCGCGTTCAGAACAGAATCGCACAGGCATGCCTAGCATAACCTGCACGGCGGCAGCCAGATGCAGCATACGCTAGCCAGCAGCACTGCGGTTGGCGTGTGTCGCTGTGCTTTTGTCCCACTACCGCCTGGACGCCCTCTTGCTCAGGAGCCACGTCAGATTGCCTCTGCAACTCCTGCAGGTGGACGACTACGTGAGCCATGAGCCGGTCATGCGGCGATCGGCGTTGCACGCCCAAATCGCCGGCTCGGACGATGATGATGATGAGCTGCCACTCATGATAGGCGGAAGCAGGTCCGGTCTCGCCTTGCGATATGGCGTGTGTTACACGTCAGAACGAGAACATGTATGGTCCCGAATCTGGTGCTGCGCACGAGGACAACGATGAGCTGTCGCACATGACCGGCAGCGGTAGGCATGCGCTTTTTGCGGCTGCCCCAGCAAAGTCTGCCTGGTTCCCTGCCTACAGCTGCAGTGTACACTGTCAGCTGCAGCCATGATAATGGGACATTGCAACAAACTGGCTTGCCCCAGTGCTAAAGCAACTGCGGCTTTTACCCGCAGGGCCAAATAGCAGACGCTGCTGGAGGGCCGACAGTCCAGCTGCCTGTGGCGTTTTCCGCACGGGATGATTATGGAAGTAAAACTCCATCGCAGGCCCAAGCAGCAGGGGCTGCTGGAAGGGCGCAAGGCGCCGATGCAGTTGACGCAGTCCCGCGCTAGCTAATTCTTGACCTCCATGTGTAGGTGCCTCGAGTCTGAACAGGGCCGACCCACTCGCAGCATGCATCCGCAGGGCCAGGCAGCAGGTGCTGCTGCAGCCAGGACCGCAAGGCGCCGATACAGCATCAGCTGCACATGCGGCTTCTGCAGGATGCTCATCTAATACACCTTTCTCGCAGAGCCAAACAGCAGGGCCTGCTGGAGGGGCGCAAGGCGCCGATGCAGCTGACGCAGCGCGCCGCCAGCCGGTCACAGGGCTTCGGCCTGCCAGGCTTCTCGCCCGGCGAGGTGCTGCCGCCGTTGCAGTTTCCATCGGAGCCGACGCCGTCTAGCTTCAGCGGCCGCCATGTGTTCCCGCCCGCGCCGCCGCCCCAGGGTGCGCTCGGAAGCTGGCATGCACTGCCGAGAGCAAAAGCTGCTCTGCTAGAGGTCTCCTTGTCAATAGCTGCACTGCGCACGCATGTGTTGAATGCCAAACCAGTCATGCATACTCTGTGCACATCAGCCATCACAGAGTTACCTGACTGTGATGATAATGGTAGCAGTGTGCTTACTACCGCCTTCCTGGGCTGCAGGTGCAGGCAAGGCGTCCGCGCAGGAGCGGAAGCGGCGCGAGCTGGCAGCCGGATTGGCGGTGTACGCTGCCAAGGCGCGGCTGGCGGCGGCAGCGGCGCCGGGGCACCGCTCGGCGCCAGGTTTGAGACCCGCTTTTGGCGGCAGCGCCGCCACCGCCGACCCGCTGGCGCACAGCCACCCCTCAGTGGCGGCAGCAGGAAGGGGTGTGGAGGGTGGCAGGAGCAGGGACGGCGTTGCGGCGCAAGCGGCGCCGGCGGTGCCGCGGCGGGGTGGGGACGGCGGCTTTGCAGCGGCGACCGCCGCTCCCGGCGGCTCACTGGGACAGGCAGCGCCGCTGGCGGCGGGCCTCATGAACGCGGCAGCGGTGCTGCAGAGCAGCTTCGTCAAGTGCGCACCTTGTTTCGTGCCACCAAGAGGACACTGTTTAATGGTTGGCGTCGCATGTTGTTTGCCTGCATGCTGTTTGCCTGCATGTTGTTTGTCTGCCACAGCACAGCAGCAGAAGTAAACCTGCTGATATGATGTGCTACACCTCTCGGCAATCGCAAACGCATCGCTGCAGCGTGGCATGCGCTCACATTTGCTGCTCGTGTGTGGCCGGTCTGGCCTTCTGATCTCATCATCGCTGATTAGTGCGCATGTGTGCTGCAGGGGGACGATACAGGACCTGGCGGCGGAGACGGGCGGGCTGCGCAAGCCGACAGGCGCAAAGCCGCCCGCTGCTGCGCCTTCCGGGAGCGTGGCCTTTGTGCTGGCGTCCGCCACATCGCAGTCCGGCGCCATTTCTGCAGCGGCACCAGGAAAAAGCTCGCTGCGGTTGTGCCCTTGCCTGGACATTTTCGTTCGCAAAAGTCGCACACCTGCCCGTGGACTGCTGGCGGGTGTTCGACCCGGGAAGTGGCACATCATTTTGTCTTCAGTGCTGCAAGATGATTGCCGACGCCGTCTTGCAGGCGAGCCGGGCAAGCCAAAGCGGAGCGTCGCGGAGTGGCGCCCAACGCCGCTGCTGTGCAAGCGCCTAAATGTGGCGGACCCCTACCGCGGACGGCCGACGCCGGCGCCCGAGAAGCCGGCGGCACTGCCCTGGACGCTCGCCGACCTGGGGCAATCCAGGTGCGCCGCTTTTGGGTTTGTAGGGTCTCCAGTCACCTGATATCAACCTTCGCAGCTGCTGGATCTCTTTGGGCTTCCAGTGTTTGGGCAGTCCGCTTTGGTTTCCGGGGCGTGCTTTGGTTTCCGTGCTGACCAGCTGCCATGATGCTGCCTGGGGACTGCATGCCTCTGGAGGAGCTGTTCAGCAGGCTAAAGCAGTCTTTGCTGCCAATGCCCCTGACCCACAGGAGGCAAAACATGTCAAAGCGACAAATTCGCTGACAGGTATATTTCCGGAGCCTCGTACTCGTGGATTCTGCTTGCTGCAGGCGAGGCGGCGATGAGTACCAGGCGCTCCCGCTGCCGCCGCCGCCGTCTGCCGAGCAGCTGCCGCCGCCGCCGGCGCACAATGGGCAGCCGCTGCCGCCGCCACCGCAGCAGCATCAGCACCAACAGCAGCCGCAGGCTCAGCAGGCTTCACAGCAGGCAGCGCCGCCGTCGTGGCAGCAGCATGGGCTGGGTGGCGGCGCTGGCGGGAAGCAGGAAGCTGCAAGGGAAGCTGACGATTTTCTGGCGGGTCTGGGGCTCCCGCCGCCGCCGCCCGATGGCCAGTTCGCACCCGGCAGCACGCTGCCAGGCTTCGCATCTCCCGCAGGCGGCGCAGCAGGGCAGCCGCAGCCGCCTCCTGCAGAGGTGCAAACCTGACGCCAAGCTCTAGACGTTGCACAGCCCTTCCTCGAAACCTGCCAGCAGCAAAGCGTCTGGTGTGTGCTTCGCATCCCTGCTGAATGTGGCGAGCTCATCATCGGTCAGAGAGCATACAAATCCTAGTGGCTGCTCCATGGAGTATTCTGCTGTTGTAGCCACTCGTGTGCATGTGTGTTGCCAGGTGCCACTAGCGCCGCCAAAGCCGATGGACCTGTTCAAGGCCGTCTTCGAGGCGGCGGACTCCTCTGAGGACGAGTCTACTGGCGGTGAAGACGAGCCCCCGCCAGCCGGGCCGCCGCGGCCTGGCGGCCCGGCCCGGGAAGCGGCAACCTGGTCGATTGCTGCAGCGGAGGCAGGCGCAGAGCCGGCGGCAACGGCGCCCCCGGCAGCAGCGCTCGCAGCAGCGGCAGACTCTCGGCATGGCAGCGCAGCGCCGGCAGCCGGCGCGGCCGCTGGCGGCGGGCTGCCTGGAGACGCCTGTACAGCTGGGCCGCAGCCCAGCGGCGGGCCGCAGGCATATGCCGGTCAATCAGGCGAGCAGGCGACGAAGTCGGCCATTGAGGCGGCCCTCAAGCGGCTCCAGAAGGCGAAGAAGGAAAAGAAGAAGCACAGAAAGGAGAAGCGCTCCAAAAAGCGTGTGCGAGACGGCAGCGGCAGCGGCAGTGGCGACGCCAGCGGCAGCGAGGACAGCGGCAGGGGCGGCAGCAGGAAGGCCAAGCCCAAAAAGTCGAAGCACAGGCACAAGAAGAGCTGAGCTGCTCTGTTTCGATGCATGCGCCAGGTGTAAATAATTTTCTGGGGTCAGCGCAAAAGGGATCCCTGGTCATGATGACGCCACTGCGTCTCCGCTGCAACCTCTGTAGGCCAATGGCTTTCTTCAGGATCTGGCGTCCCAGCCACCATTACAGTAGTTGCTGCGCCAATGCAATGCATCACGCCGGACTGCACATGCAAACATCGCTGAAACCTGCACGCTGCGTTTGCACGCTTGAACCGGCCTTCCGCCAAACTGCCGCCAGCTTCACACCAGGTTCACATGCAATATTGCAAGCTTGCGCTACAAACCATGAGTCAATGCGGTTTCATTCACTGGAGCCTTGCCAGATGCGCTGTTGACGGAAGAGGCCTTCCGTCAGCGGGTCTGATTCTGCATCGAACACCGATCGGCCTCGAATAAGCTCTGATATCTGTATATTCGCTTCAATCCACAGCATCTACTGTCATTTCACTTAAATCAGAGCTTCATCTCAGACACGTTGTCACAGGCACGTTGTCACTAGGTCTGAACTGTGGTTGCCGCCAGCGGCGCTGTGATAGCAGCTGCATTTACGGTGTCGACAGCAGCTCCACTGCCTCCAGGCATATCTCGCCACGCGTCGCAGCAGCTACGCTGGCTACAAGATCGGTGAAGTCAGGTCAGCAAAGGTGCCACGTAGTGAGTGCAAGTCAGCGCACCCAGCGGAGAGGACCGCTGACTGGTCTCACACCGGTCAAGACAGCGCAAGACGCCAGCAGTGGCAGGCAGAAGAGTGACAAGCAGGGTCGCAGCCCGGCTGCAGGCGGCTGCCTGCGCGCAATTGTAGCGCGGCAGCAGGCGGCTGCCTGCGCGCAATTGTAGTGGCGGCGACAGCAGCGGCGCCGGCGGCGGCATGCCGCGGCAGGTTGACGAGACGCATGCCTGCCGCAAGTACGCCTGTCAGTTCCAGTCCTGCCTGAAGAAGGTGAGCTGCACTATGTCCACCATAGAAGATCCTTGTGTGACGGTCTCCGCGGGGAGTCAAACTCGGCGATGCGTGATGTGTTGCACGGCATGGTGCAGCGGGCTTACAAGTGCAGCTGCACCGGCATGCCACCTGGTGCTGAAACTGGCGCCAACTTGCGGGCTCCTCGCCTGGCGCAGGCACAGGCAGAGAAGCAACCGAGTGTTTCTGTTCCACTTCCGCAGGTGGGCTTCCAGAACATGCACATGTGTTCACGGGAGGTACGAGACCTCAAGGAGTGCTGCCGCAAGTACAATGAGGTGGGATGCCAGGGCCGCAAAACCTAGACTAGACGCCTGGGGCTGTTACGATGTGCATGGCGTTGGCATCCCTCTGCGCCGGCATGCCGCAGCCATGATGCCAGTCAAGGTGGGCACCAGCAGCAGTGATGGTGTGACGGCTGCGGCTGCAGCATGGGGCGAGACCCACACGATCATGCACGAAGCCCAGATGCAGGGTGTTACCTGCGTGCCTGGCTTGACGCTCGCGCCGCCGCGATGTCATAGAGAACCACACACGACAGAGGCGAAGACAGACCTCGATGTCTCCAAGACCATGAATCGCCATTGGCATGAATGCAGGTGTCGGTGCACTGCGCATTTCCAGAGCTGGACCAGGTTGATGACGAGGGCAAGCCTGTCGGCGGGCATGGCGATGACAGGGGGCCCACGACCTCGCATGAGAAGGCAGCTTGACCATCGTCGAAAAGGCGCCGGCTTGCATGGGAGGCTGATGTTCCAAGTCCAGGACTGCTCTACTCCCATGGAGCGGTGGAAAGCACCGCGGTGAAGCAGAGTTGACCTGGTGAATACTTTCAGACCTTTCCGAGACACCGCACATGGATGAATGCATGCTCGACTACCAGAGGCGAGACAAGAACATTTGATGAGCAGGAACGCAATGAAGAGGCCATCAAAACAACATGAGCTGAACCTAATGTCACGTGCCACACAACACGTGACATTTGCCGCTGCAAACTCCGCGAGTCGCTTGCCGACTCCTGAGGCAGGGCCGTGCTGCAATCGTCAATACGATTTGTACAGACGCCCCTCAAAAATCCAACGAGTCTCGCCATGCTGCGCAATCACTCGCCCCCAATCACCATCCGGGCTGCACAAGCACAGACTGCTGTGCAACCAGAAGCCCAAAGAAGTGTCACTCAACACAAGCATGGCACTACTTGCCAACTTGCCAGAAACCGTGCCAGCACCCGCAAACCACGACGCTGCCTAAGCGCTGAAGGCCAGTAAACCGTTGTTGATCCCGCCCGCTAACTAGGCTCCCTTCCTGCCTTCGCGAGCTGCTCGCGTCGCTCCCAGACAGTGCCGCGGCCTCCGCTCCCCTCCTGCTCGTCACTTTACCGCGCCGCCACGGCGACGGCGACTGCGCCCGCCGCATCAGTGCCCTTCTGCAGTTGCCGACAGAGACGTAATGTCAGCAACATGAAAGACGACTGTACAGGCAGCTATGGAGACAAAAAAACCCAAGGGAAGCAGCAGCATGCCGCAGCAAATGTGGTGCAGCTCTGGTGCAAACTGCTTCGAGCCCAGGCGTGACGAAAGCAGGCACGACAAAAGAAGCGCAAAAAGGCACCTGGACGGCGAGGGCGCGGCAGGCGGCAGCGACCTCAGCCTTCACGAACTGTCCGCGCACGCGCGGCCGCGACTCCGCCAGCCGCTTGCGGCTCACGTACCGCACCTGCGGTTTGGCAAGATTTCAGCAGGGTCAGAGCCAGAATGGTGGGTCAGCGCACAAACCCGATTGCCTTTGTAGTAGGCGGCCACAATACAGTCTGCTATAAATGCGACAGCAGGCAGCAGTGGATCGCTGGCGGGGCTGTAGCACAAGGTCGTCAGCGAGGTGGAGGAGCAGAAAAGTGACAAGGCACAGAACAGCTTCAAGCAAGGCACCTTCTTGTCGAAGTTGCGGGACTCGCGCTTCTGCCGGAACTTGATGATGGCGGCCCGCCGGTGGGCCGCGCACACCGCCTTCTGGTCCAGCTGTGCACGGAGCAGGAAATAAAAAATAAAACCCAAAAGGGCCGCGAGAAATCAACACCAGGAAACGCTTGCGGCGGCTGCTGCATTAAGTGTGGTGCGCCTGGGAGTGGTTCGCCTGGTGAACGGTGCAACTAACCGCCATGCTGTCAGGGCAAAGCTAGCGAATCACGCGATTAGGCAGCCATTGACGGGCAGGCGCCACGGACAAATGGCGGTGGCTGTTGAGAGTCATCTACTGAGTGTTGCACAGTGTAGGCCGATTGGTGTTGCACCCCAAGCAGGAGATTCGCGCAGACGCAGTGGAGACCCACCTGCTTGCTCGTCACATCGGCTGCCGCGGTCGGCAGCAGCAGCGGGACCTGCGCCTTGGCGGCAGGCGCCTGCCGCGCCGCCTGGTGCTGCGGCGGCGGCGGCACTGGCTTTGCCTGCGGACTGAGGCCGCTGCAGGGGCACAGCCACCAGACACAAGTCAGCTGATCATCCATGCCACATGCACTCGAGGTCCGCCGGACAAGCCCACACTGGCGTGAGCGCAGTGTGTAACAATAGCAGAGGCCATGATTGTGTTATGTATCCCGCACTTCATTCCAGGTTTCACAGCGATGCCCAATGTGCAGCAGAGGGTGTGCACCTGAAGCTGCTGAAAACAGAGCTGTTGGAATGGCTCAGGCTGCCAGCGCGAGGCGTCAACAGCTTCATGGCCTTGGCCGGCATCCTGCAACGCATAGGAGGGTCATGTTCACGGTCACATTCATGGTCTCACTTAAGACAGGTATCATGGACAGCGGCAGCATAAACTGGACTGGCAGCAGTGCAAATAAGTGTAAATAATAAGAAGTCACTTGAAGGGTGCAGCTGCCATCTTGCCACGGGCTGTGCAGCTTGACGTCCTGTTACTGTGCCACACACGTGGCAGAGGAGATGGGCTGACTCCTGCTGGAATCTTGAGCTTGGAACGCTAAGGCACGGTAGACGGGGTTGTATGTACTGCGCAGCACACCTGCGGTGGGGCGCGACGGCGGACAGGCTGCCGAAGGACAGACCCTGAATCGGCGCCGTGCTGTCGCATGCGGCGGAGGGGCTGGCGGCCTTCGGCGTGACGTCCAGCGGCCGAATGGAAAGGTCGACCGACAGGTCCAGGGAGGCATCGCTGCCGAGCGTCGCCGCCGGCCGCAGCGGCAGGCACAGGCTGCGCAGCTGGCCGAAGGCGGCCGGCAGCGCCGCCGACGCGGCGGGGAACAGCGTCGACGCTAGCGGTGTTTTGACTGACGTGTTGGCGGCCACGGAGGCGCGCGCCACGCAGCCGGCGTCGATGCTGTTGCGCGCCGGCGGTGCAGCCGAGCTGACCTCCATGCTGACAGCTTCGTCTCCGGCGGCGGATGCAGATGTCGCAGCGCCTAAGGCAGCCGGCGCGGAGCGGGCGGGGGCTGAAGGCGTCGCCGGCGGAGGGCTGCTGGGCCGGCAGAAGGGGGACATGGCCGCGCCGGCGGGGGCTGGCGGGAACACCAGCGGTCGTTGCTGGCCGGGGGGCGGCAGCAGGGCGCGGTGCATCGGTGTGTCTGAGTCGGCCAGCGGCAACGAGCCGGCCAACGGCGGCGTGCCAGGCGAGAAGCAGCCGCTGCTGCTGTTGTCGGAGTTGTGTGACGCGTGCGAGCCGCCGGACGTGCTGGGGGCGTGCGTGCTGGCGCCAATGGCAGTAGCGCTCGCGCCACCAAAGGAAGTTGGCATTTGCATCGGCATCGGCGACGCCGCGATGCGGCGGCGCCAGACATGCTGCCACAGGGTGGATAGTTCGTTGCTGCGCAGCGGCTTGACCAGGAAGGCGGCCGCGCCGGCGCGGATAGCGTCGACAACGGCCACCGGCTCGGCTTCTGCTGACGTTACTGCGCAAGGCGATGCAGTTGTCAGCAGGCGAGGACTGGTTTTGCGTCTCTCTGATTGGTGAAATAACCAGGCCTAGCAGGTAGGCGAGAATAGAGAGACTCGTGATTGATAGGGCTACACGGTGCAAAGTTTATCGACAGCACATCCGACACGACCCCGAAACGGGGCAGGTACGGGAGACTGCTGCTCACCGACGACGGGAATGGTGCGCGTTTCCTCGCGCCCCTGCATCGCCCCGAGCAGCTCCTGGGCGCCGCCCTGCACACGTCGCAAGACCCAGGATTGGACCCAGGAGGTGGGGTCCAGCGACGGGAGGCAGCTTGCCGTGAATGCAATGGAAGTGCGGTTACAACGATCTTGTTCAAATGGAAAACCAACAGGGCACCACGTCAGGGGCGACCGTCTGCAAGAGGCGCAGCCATGAGTGAGCATGAAAAGTGCACAGGTTGCCCCCGTGAGATATTTCTGCGGCATGGTGTAGGAGGCCCTACCTGCCAGTCCGCCATGATCATGTCAGGCAAACGGCCCGCTGCTAGCCGTGACAGCGCGGCGGCGGCCGTCGGAGCACAATTTACTGCACACGGAACGCGGCGGAGGGTAGCTCAGCAAAACCTTCTGTTTGGGGCAGCGTCGCGCACAGCGGGCCGCTGCCAAGCATGACGATGCGTGAACACATGCGGGATCGAGCCTGAGACGCATGGCTTGTGGTGGAATGCAGCGAGACTGGAGGCAAATTGTTCCTGTTGCCGGATCCCTTCTATTCACCGTGATATGATGCCGAGAGCAGCGCCGCAGGTTGCGCGTCGGTTGACGGCTGTACCAGCAGCAGACTGAACTTCTGATTCACAGGAAACGACGCCGTTGGCTGCGATTCGCATGCGTCCCGAACCCCAGTCCTGTCGGCCGCTCTGCGATCGCCTGCAGTCTCCATTGCGCTGTCTGCTGTTCGCATCGGTAGGGTCTGTGCCAACGCTTGAGTTGACTGTGTGAGAAGGTGTAGAAAGCATGTGGCAGCTGTTTCGTTACTTTTCGTCAAAGCACGATCAGACGAAATCCGCTTTTCCTGGGCTAGGCCTGGTCCAGAAAATGTGCCGGCCAGGTCATCAAGGACTACCAAATGCTTGGAAGGGAAACCATGCCGCGAGATCGGAACGCGATCGTGTCGAAAATTCTCGCGCGCTTTTCTTTGTCGTCAGGTTCCCTTGCGCTTCCCAATCGGACTGTATAATATTGAAATTCAAGCCGCTTGAATCGAGGCGCGGAGTGGTGCCGGCCGCCGAACCGCGCTGACATCCGTGCTGTTTCAGTAGCATTGTCGAGCGCAGGGCACGCAATGGCTCAAGATGCAAACACACGTCAAAAGCTTCCGTCAGAAGATGCGGAACAGTCAAGTGCAGGAGCACCGGCATCGGCTGACGGCGCACAGCAGCAGCGGCAGCGCGACACAGGCGGTGGCGTTGTGGCGGCGCCGGCACAGGAAGCAGAGCCTGGCGGCATGCCAGCTCGGGCGTTTCCGGCCCAGGATACCGCCAGCCTGGCGCAGAGGGCGGCCGCTCTCATGGAGGAGGGCAGCGTGCTGGGCCCACCACCAGCGGCGGAGGGCCCAAATGCCGTGATTCCCGAGACGGAACCGCCGCGGCGCCTGGGGAGAGTGAGCGAGCCTTGAGCCCCACCCTAGAGTGCGGACGCTAGTTGCAGATCAACGTGCCGGTACCGAATGAACCGTACCACTCACAGGCAGAGCCGCGCAGAATTTCATTGTTCACCCGGCAATACGGTGTTCCACGAAACCAAAACGAGGCTGACAAATCCCGATGAACCGAAAACCCTGCAGGTCGTGCTCAAGAGCCTCGCCGAAACTAAGTACCGTGAGGCAAGATGCAACAAAAGGCGTGCGCACAATGTCAGCTTCAGCTGCGACCAACTCCTCGCGTTATGTCCCCGGCGCAACAGAACAGGCCGGCGGTGAAGTTTCCCAACGCTAAACTCGCAAATTGACGGCGACAGCAGCCTGGCTGCGCGCAGGCACCCTGCCAGGACTGCTGCCGCCACTGGCAGTGTCGCCCTTCGCATTCTCGGTGCTGCACATTTCCTCACCTCAAAATTGTTGGGGCATGTCTCCCAGCGGGTGCCGCCCCCTTTTCAAGCAGACGGCATGTGGGCCAAGTGGAGCGCCAGCAGGGTTTTGGCGGCGGCGGTCAGCTTCCTCCACCTCCCAGCCTCTCCAAGCCCTGCCGCAGCGGATCAGCCATCGAGCTGTGCCTGCCGTCGAGCCATATTGCCGAGCATGGTACATTGCAACAAAATGCCAGGGGCTCCCGTCAGCAGTCCACAAGTCTCTACGACACTGCCCCAAGGCCCACTGCAGAAGTGCCACAGCGCAGGCGGTGGCGTCACAGCGGCATGGGCACGGGAAACAAACTACCGGTCGTTCGACAGCTCAGAATAATCCGGTTTCAGATGCCTCCATCTTTGCGCAGAGGGCGGATGGAAGACAGCAGTGCGATGGAACCGTTGCCGGCGACGGAGGGCGGTCTGTTGATTTCCTGAGGTACAGTTAACCGCTGCGGCACCTTCAAGGTGGGACATTGGCCGAGCCCCAAGGGCCGTCACAGGGGTTGTGCAAGCCCCTACGCAGGATCATGAGTGTCAGCACCCCAATTTTCAACCTGATTCAGGCACTACATCAGAAACACATGAGGCTGGCTGGCCTGATGCGCTCGAAACCTGTTGCATCATGTGCTCATGACCCTAATCGAACCCAAGTACCGTGTGTGCAAGACGCAATGAAAGGCGCACGTCCCCCCTTCCAGTTCCGGCGCAACAGAGCAGGCTGACGGTTCTGTTTCCAACCGCACTTGTGTATAGATATGGCTCAGGAGACCTGCTGCACGCAGGCACCCCGCCAGCACTTCTACTACACGGTGGCGCTGCCTCTGGCGTTCTCAATGCTGCACATTGTTCCACGTCAGAATAATGGCCACTCGTCTTTCGATGGGTTGCCGCCGTGCGTCTTCAAGCAGATGGCATGCGGGCCAGGTGCAGCGCCAGCAGGGTTTTGGCGGCTGCCGTCAGCTGTAAGTCCGGCGATGCAATGGTGACCTGGAACTGCTGGTGGCTGGACACGTCCACCTCGATGCGCACCAGCACCAGCACCTGCACATGTGCGGGATACATGTGACCTTGAGGAAATGAGAAGAGCAAGATTTGGGACCGGCGTCATCGAATGCTTGTTTCACCTCACCACATGCGGAAGCAGCCACAGCTGCTGGCTGCTGGTTTGCCGCTGCTATAAGAAGAATGCTTACGATTCACTGTTGCGAAGGTGTGCAATCGGCTGAAGCTGCAGACAGCCAGCTACAGACAGCCAGCTACAGACAACCGCAAATGCTACCTAGATGCTGCGTCGAACAGCCTGAACATGCAGCAGATGTGACACGTCCTGCTGCAGCTTGGGAGCGGACCTGCTGCGGCGGCGCGCCCGGCGGCGCGAAGCAGAAGCTGCCGGCGGCAACAAAGTTCTCGGGCTGCGGGTCGAAGTCGCGCAGGTCCGCGAGTCGAAGCGCGGCCAGCAGCTGCGAAATGGCGCCGCGCGATAGCGGCGTCTCCCGCACGATGCGCTCCGTCAGCTTGTGCGGCGGGCCTGCATGCATACAACGAATTCAACAAATCAAGGCTGTGGGCATGCGTGTTTGGTTTTGCATATCAGAAGACAGCGGCGTCTCCCGCGCCATACGCTCGGTCAGCTTGTGCGGCAGGCCGGTATACCACTGTCAATGAGCTGACCTGCAGTGTCAGTTCTTGGTCTTGCCGCTGAAACATGGGAGACGAGCGAGCAACATAATCGAACAAAGTCCGGCAAGAGGCAAGAGGATTCAGGGGTTCAGAGGTACCCGGCAGAGCGCGCCAGCGCTGGAAGAAGAGCTCCGCGGGCGGCGCCTCCGCGGGCGGCACGACAAACTTGGTGGCCACCACCGGCAGCGCCAGCGATTCTGAGGCGCCAACGCCGGGGCTCAGGGAGTAGCCCAGCTGCAGGCGCGGCGGGTCGCGAAAGGGCGCCAGCGCTGTCACTGCCAGCGCCACCACCACCTGTCGATTCACAACAAGACATGTGTATCGAGTTGTTCATCAAACCCCCCCTGGATTCGTTTTGGCTTTTGACATGTAAAGAAGGGCCGCGGAAAGGCGCCAGCGTTGCCAAAAGCTTCCAGCTATCATGCCATGCCCACCAGTCCAAAGGTCCAAAGGGTGGCCGGGCAGCTCTGCAGCAGCAGTTACCATGCAGCAGTACCATTCGTCATGCAGTCCCTCAGAGGCTCGAGAGGCTACTCGTCCAGTGTAGTCGAGGCCTCCCACCTGCTTCTTCGGCTCGATGGCCGGCGGCACGAATCCCAGCTGCAGCGCAAAGGCGGGCTGCGGCGGGACTGCACAGATGAGGCGGCCCAGTGTCGCGTCGCTTTTGTTGCCCAGGTACAGCTGCAGCTGCCCGCTCGGCCCCTGGAAGCCCTGCTTGACGCCCACCTGTGTGGCAGAAAGGCGATGGCGGCGTCGGAGTATGCAATCGGCACGCTGTCAGTACGCATAGCATAATTGCGCATGCACGACAGGGAAACCACATGGTGTCGCTGGCGCATCAGCAGGCCGGCATGCACATGTCCCAAACCGAGGAGGTGCACGCAAGCTTGCAGCGGATGTGAAGAGGAGCGCTTCAGATTTCGCACGCAAGCTTTGGGCAAAAGCAGCTCCCGAGGTTCTGCTCACCTGCAGGTAGCTGTCCTCGTACAGGATGCCCGCGTCCACGGCCGTCAGTCGGCGGAACCACTCGCCCACGTCTCCCGCCACCTGCCGCAAGGGAGCAGGGTTTAGCGGATAAGAACATCCTGGCCTGCCCGCCTTTCGGCAAGTCTGTTCGGCATCGACATTTTGTTGTTCTTGCTGCTGTGGTCAGCACCTCGGGCCAGGAGCCCTCACTCGCTGCTACCGCCAGACAAGGCATAAATACGGGCAGCACTCTGACTTTATGGCAACAAGGAGCCCTGCCAGACAGCGCTCTTGAACAAGTAGGTTGTCAAAGTGTTTCGTGGCCGCATGGAGCAAGCACCTGCGGCGGAGGCATCTGCGGCGGCGCCTGCTGTGCCGGCGGCGACGAGGGCCCGGAAGCCTGCGACAGCGGTGACGGCGGCGCGCCGCCGTAGTGCGGCTGCTGCGAGTCCGCCTGCCGATGCACAAACGTGACCCTGTGTCAGTCCACAGGTCTGGCCCTAGCGGCTTAGCGTCAGGTCCTCCCGCCTGGCATGCTGAAAGGCAGAGACGCCACAGGATCCAGGCATATGAGTGAGATGAACAAAGCTACTCTTGACGCCAGGCAGCACTGAAACCTGATGAACAGGAGATGATTTCCAAGATGTGAGCTCGACAACAGTCACCTGTGAGAGCGGCGAGCCCGGCACAGAGCCAGCTGCTGACCCTGCAGCGGACCTCGCCGCCGCCGTGGGCGCGAACGCTGCCGCAGCGGCCGCGGCGCTTGGCGAGCCGGACGCCGCGGAAGCGGATGGGGACGCTGGAAGCTGCACAGCGGGCGGCGGCGGGGCAGCGGCCGGCACATGCGCGGCGGGGGGGCTGGGCCGCGCTGCAAAGGGGTCTGCGTGCGTCTGCGGGGCCGGCAACAAAGAGCAAACCCTTAATCTTCGACACACTCACAGCTGGCGGATGCAAAGCTGCTTGCAGCAGAGTCAATCGATGTGAAGGCGCTTGAGTGGTGATGAAAGCAGGTGACGAGAGCAGGTGCGCAGTTGAACGCAGAATGGCATGTGAACGTGCGAAGAAACAGCGCGCACCACGGCGGACGCGGCCGGTGGCGTCGCGGAAGGCTGCGCCGCGGGCGCCGCGGACACGCCAGCCATGCCCGACAGCAGCTCGTCCAGCGGATTGCTGGTCTTTGGGTACCCGTTCGCCAGCGGTGCGCTGCTGGAGTAGTCTACGGGAAAAAAGCACAAGTGCCATCTCAGAGACCTATAGGCTGGGTGGCCTTGCTGTCAGGCCGAGCATGTGAGGACACAACCTGTGCGCAGTAGTTCGAGCTGCTCTGGCTTGCATCCTGACTCGACAGTGTGCTGCAGAGATGGCTGCATGGCAGCCAGCGTGAATATGGGCACGCCCGGTGCAGCCTTGCCACAAGACTTTGGATAGCAGAAGTGGCATCTGCTCGACACAGTGCGCCACGCAGGCGCGAGACACCTGTGTGACAGCGCCCCAACCAGCTGCCACTCTACACTCTGCGATTCCCATTGAGCGTGCTCCTCAAGTCCCAGTGACCAGCATGCACGCCGGCGCACCCCTGTCGTCGACGCCGATGAGCGGCACCTCTTGTGATCTTGACAAACCCTACTTGACATTCACCAACGCCGCCGCACCGTCGTCGTCGATGCCGATCAGGGGCGCCTCCTCCACGACGGGCTGCGGCTTGGGCGCCGGCTCAGGCTCGGGGTCTGGCTCCTTTGTGCTGTTGGCGTGCTCCAGCGCCTGGCCGCACAGAAGAGTTCAGGGTGGATGAGGTGCACAATGATAGGATTCAAGTACACAACGACATCGGCATGTAGTGCAAGAGCAGGCTTGCATAGGTAGTGTGTGGCACTGCCCAAGAACGCACGTCCAAAACCCTGAGCGCTTACCGGCGGCGGCGAGTCCAGCGCGATGCCTTCCTTCGCGCCGGCGTCGGCGCCGTCCTCCGCCGACATCCAGGCGGGCTTCTCGGCCTGCTCGTCGGTTGTGGCGCCCTGCAGATCGACAGCACGAGACTGGGAAATGTGACAGGGAAGGCTGACAAGGACGGGGAGTCGGGTCGGCATGCATGTTGGAGACAGGTGGATCCTCCAGCAGATTGGCGCCAGGCGCCTTGCAAAGTACACTGGCAGGGTAGCAGGTACGGGGCACCGCGTACAGCTTGAGCCGGCGTCAATGTATGAAAACTGGCCTGCATACACAAGGCTGCAGTGCAAAACCCCTGCACAAAAAGTTCTGCACACCTCGCGCTCCTGCAGGCGGCGCAGCAGCAGCGACTTGCGCTTGTCCCAGTGGGGCAGCGGCAGCACGTTGCGGCGGCCGACGTCTGCCTGCGCCGACAGACCGCTGTACTCTGTGGCCCGCTGCTGCAGCTCTGCATCGAGGTAGCTCTTGTGCCTGCGTTTTGAAGGGGTTGAGGGTTTTGGAAGCTGATTCGTCAATACCCAGTTTTGATTTAGTCGAAGGCTGCTGTACTCTGTAGCTCTGCATCCAGGTAGCTCTTGAGCCTGCGGTATGCGGACTTGAGGGTGTTGATGTTCATTGAATTCGTGTATGGTCCTGCTAGCTGCTGAGGAAGGCGGCAGGCGTTGGGAGTTGCGGCTGGCGAAGTTTTCCAAATTCTGCCCTGACGAGCTTCTTGGCGGCAATGCATTGATGCCCAGGATCCATCAATGCTCGGGCATGACAGCATGTAAGGAAAGAACACCAATATAGCCAACGAAAGGGCGCACTTCTCAAAGACGGCCTCGATGCGCCGCTTGACGGCGGGGTCGAGGCCCTCGCGAAGGGAGATGCGCAGGAAGGCAGACAGCAGCTGCGACTTGCCCTCCACCGACGCGCTCAGGAACAGGTGGTTCAGCATCTCGAACTGGTCCTCCGCCGACGTATCTGTCAGCAGCTGCCCGTGCTCGCCTGAACGGAATGATGTGGATGTGAATGCAAGGACATCAGCCTCCCTCAGGCTTATTCTCGGCCTCTATGAAACATGCTCGAGATACGAATCAGCTGCAGGCACATGCGTTCTCGAATGGATTGGGGCGAGACTGCCATGCATTGACGACTGAGTGCGAGCGGGAGGCGCACCGACAATTGCGGCGGCAGCGCCGACCATGGCGTCGTGGTTGGCGCCCCGCTTGAGCGCCTCCACTGTCTGCGCCGCCGCGTATGCGTGCAGCTCTGGGTGGTTCGTCACCTGCATTACAACGAACGGGTTTGTCATGGTGCATCACAGGTGCATCACCACTGGGCGGCCGACACATGTGCATCACCACTGGGCGGCCGACGAAAGCACGGTTATTGGGTGCAACTTCGGTGGCCACTTGACACATTTTGGAGCTGTTTCGCCAAAGATGCCCCGGGCTTGGGGAGGGGCAAAAGGTAGGGTCACCAGGCAGGGGGGCCGCACCAGCTGCACGGTGGAGTGCCACACGTCCTTGGTGGCGAACTCGCCTGCGCGCTCGATCAGCGTGATCATCGTGTCCACATACCACTCCAAGTCTGGGAAGAACCTGCAGGCCAGCAAATAGAGTTCACATAGCTGAAGGCCCAGATCAGCAGTCCCACGAACGCTGCCAAACTTACCACTGTGTCGACAGACAGCAGTCCAGCTCACTTTTCTGCCAGCACCGCTCCTGGCATAGAGTTGATCCGTGATAGTGAGCAAACCATCAGGAGTTCGAAGTTTTCGAGCTTTCGATCAACCCACTTTTCCGCGAGCACCGCGGTCTTGAGCACCAGCTCCTCGCGCATGGAAAAGTCGGCGACGGTGAGGTAGGTCAGCAGCTCGCGCACGATGCCGGGCGCGTTGGCGGGCGTCGCCATCGCAAACAGCAGGTCCAGCGCTCGCCGCCGCACGCTGATGTCCGCCTCCTTCAGCGCCCCCATGATCGACTTCTGGTGCCTGCAGATGTTTGCAACACGGGGGTTTGCGGGAAGCACAGCGACGGAGAGACCTGCAGACACCACCGCACGCTGATGTCCGCCGCCTGCAGCGCCCCCATAATCGACTTCTGGTGCCTGTCCAGTGCGAAGGGTCCGCTCGTTTCTGTCAGCGGCATGCAGCCGTCAGTACACAGCTGGAAGAGGGTCATGTAGTGTTCATCGGCCATGCTCCAGGAGGGAGAAGTTGGGGCGCACTTGTCGATGGTCTCCGCCACGGCGGGCACCTCGGCCAGGCGCATGAGCGACTCCAGACCCAGGTACTTGATGTTGGGTTCCCGCATGCTGATGAACCGCCCCAGCAGGCCCGTCGCTGCGCGCAGCACCTGCGATATGAACCAGAAACAATCTGGGCAGGCAATGTCAGGGAAGCAGGCGGCCTTTGGAGTGCTGATAACTTCCCCAGCAGCCACATCGCCGTTTGCAGCTCCCGTGACAACGACCAAAGAACATATTACCAATTTATGACACGGAACTCTGGCGGCGGGTCAACAGGAACAGGATACAGGCACAGCGCCAGATGTCACACGACAGAGACCTCAACAATGGAGACTGCTCGTCAGCTGAGGCAGAGCTCGTGTCTGCCTCAGCTGACGAGCAGTTGTATGTTCAGGGCCAGCCGCTGACACTGGCGCAGTGGCTGATGTCTTGTGACCTGGCTCTAGATGCGCGTCAACAGCAGCATCTGTGTGCCAATGCAGATGTGGGCATGCATGAATTTTTTTCAAGCTTTGACGTCCGAAGTTGCTCACCTCGGGGTCGGCGTCTAGCGCCAGTGCCAGCGCGATGGCCTCCAGCACAATTGCCTGCTGCGCGTTATTTTTGTTCAGGTTCTTCACCGGCTCGTTGCCTGCGCATGGGATGAGCACAAAGGCCTGAGAGTTGCAAAAGGGAGGTGCAGTGTGCTTGACCTATGAGGTAGGGCCCACAGGACTGCTCGGCATCAGCTCTGCCATTCCACAGCCCTGCCTGTCCTGTCGTGCTTGTCGCATGCGCTGTGTCCCCTTCCTAGCACTGCTGTTGAAACGTGCTCGCCAGCAAGCGCACCAGTGATGATCTTCTTGAGGATGTCATTGAGGGCGCGGTAGGTGACACGGTCCTCCGGCGGCGGGAAGTACTGCAGCAGCCGCAGCGTCTTCACCTGTAGAAGCCACCAGCCGCAGGGAGTGAAGATTATGCACTGGCGCATCCTGATACCTGTGTGGAGTGCCTGTGAGACTCCTGCTGGGCAGCGCTGTTCTGCACCCATTGGGAGGCGGCGGCCCGGGCCGACCTTCCGTGTGCGTGGCCCTATATTACAGTCCCAAGACATGAAGGGACGACATGCATCTTGCCTGCAGCCAGGGGGAGGCGATGCCGTAGTAGGTGTAGTCGGGGCCGACCTCCCGCGAGCGCAGCCGCTGCAGCACCGCCACCAGCTTGGGCACAGCGCCTTCAAAGCCCTGGCGAACAATACACAAACAACACAGCTTTGTGCATTGGACATCAAGACACATGCCAGGATGACAATGGAGGACCTGGTCAGGGTTTCTCGTTGGCTGACAAGCGTCTGAGATCGTGATCATGGGCAGCCGTCCTGGAATGCGAGGCTGCGGCACCTGGTAGCTGCGCGACACTATGCCGAGCAGCAGCGCTGTTGTGCCCAGCAGCACCCCAATCTCGTGCTCCTCCAGCAGGTGGTTGATGTGCACGCTCCATGTCTGCGGCGCAGCAGAATGGCGCCGTCGACGGGTGGCAAGAGGAGCCTTCCAATCCTCCTGACACTCAGGAGCTGCGGCAACGCCAGCAGCCGGTGGGTGCCCAGTAGATGTGTAGGACCAACCACCCTGGCACCTCAGTCATATGTCACTCTACTTGATACACACATGCTCATCAACTCACGTCTGCCGGCAGAATGTCCTCAGCATTGTCGGCCGACTTGCGCAGCAGGCGCAGCAGTGCGAGCGCCGCCTTCTTCCGCACGATTGGCCGCACGCTGCCGTTGGTGAGCAACGTCGCCACGTCCGCCGTCAGCAGGCTCGCCATCTCCGAGCCGCCCACTGCAGCGACATGTTCATTGGGTTTCGTTTCTCAACTTGGGAGGCGCCGGTTCTGAAAGGCTTCACGAGTGTGTCCAGGTGATGATGTCAGCAGGCTCGCCATCTCTGAGCCGTCCGCTGCCGTGGCGTGCACTGGAGGCTGCTACACTGCCGTCGTCAGCACGACGTCGTCAGGCTGCACGGAACGCTGCCATTGGCGGTGCTCCTGGTGCTTGTCAACAGACATGCAGGTGATGCGTCAAGGGGTTTCATATGACGCTGCCGAGGCGCACCGCTGCCGATGAAGTTGAGCGCAAGGCACTGGAAGGCCTCGTTGCGGCCGACGATGTCGTTGCGTATGGAGTTGATGACCAGCCGGAGGAATTCGTCGTTCTGCGGCAAGAAAGGTGGACAGCCGTGTTAAGATGCCGCTGCGGAGGCTGGTGTGCACAGTACCCCTAGCCTAAACCAGACATGCAGCTGCAGAGCAGCTCGTGACCAACAGGCACAGTGTGCTGACGGCATCCACATCCCCACAGCAGCGGTGCTCAACATGCGCGTCCATGCGTCGAGCAAAGCACCCACCTCGGTCAATAGGATCGAGCATGCCATGTAGCCAACCTGCTTCTCCGCATACCTGCGACATGCATCAGTAGGCCCGACTTGCAGCGCACATCCGTACGACGTTAAGTGAATCGACAATACGATACAGCCAAACTGGCAACACTAACTGGCACTGAGCGTCATACTCACTTCCCGGCAGCGATCAGGTCGCTGGCCTGTTTGTGCCCAAATTCCACCGGGTAGCCCAGCATGTAGATGTACAGCAGCTTCCAGACGTACTTTTTCTTGTCATACTCTGCGCACAGACACCGCGCTCCCTCAGCACCATGTGCCAAGGACGATGCGGTTTGCTGCGCCGGCAAACCGCATGTTCCAGGCAGGACAACCCCGTTGAGCTGTGCTGCTGCGCTTGCAACCTGCTTGCCAAGTATCAGACACCAACCGAGACGACTGTGGCTGGGCAACGGACGACTGGAGCCTGCAGATGCTGCAAGGCACCGTCCCATGACTGAATTTCCAGCCCCTCGATTGCTCAATTTCCCCGCATGCGCCGGATGGCAGCCGTGCCTATCGGCCACACTGTGTTCGTCGTCTGAGTCGTGCGTGCCGTGGGCCCCACCTGAGACGTTGCCAGCGCTGGAAAACTTTTTCCGGATCTTCCCCAGTTCCTTGTCCACCCGGTTCTTTTCGGCGTCCTTGCCGCTGCAGGCCCTGATCTCCGAGATGAAGTTCTGAAAGAGAAGGCGATGCACGTCAGGGACCGACCGTTCTGCCACGGGGAACTTGCAAACCAAACACTTGGCACATCACTGTGCAACCCAGCGTCTTGCGTCTGTATCAGGTGCAGCTCAAACGATAGGTGCAGAGCATCTGCACGAACCTGCAGGCCCCGCATGTTCTGGAGCTTCGCCATGACTGCTCTGCTCCCTCCAGCAAGCTTAGTCCGATGATGCCAACCAGACGCACAGCTCGGTCAACGCTCTCCGCTGCCGCCGCCAAACACACTGTCACTGATGCATCGCACACCTCCGCACGTTCCCTGCGAAACTGTGAAGTGCCCTGGCAAGAAGTGCGCTGGCCACGTGATGTTGAACTGAGAAAGGTGCTTATTTATGAAAAGACCTCGCGGCTGATCAGCCTTGCGCGTTTGCAGCCGGCGTGCACAGCCTCCCATTTCCGCAGCACTTTTCATATCGAAGTGGCAGGCGGCATCAGCCATTTGAAGCGCGGCGTCGCCGGCACTTGCACGTAAACAGGGATCAACGCCGGCTCAGCACATCAGGCCGCAGCAGGGTGCAGGCGCCCGCCGCCTGGTCGCGCGGCCAGCCTAGAAACCAGACATCTTCTGGAGCCGTAACAGAACACCGTGGGTGCCTGAGAGCGCAAAGCACGGTAGATAGTTGTGGCGTCGCCAGGCTCATCTAGGCGCTCGAGCATGCGCACCAGCGGCTTGGGCGGCTGCATCCTCGTCGCCTTGCTATTCCTGACGCAATGTGCGCCGACTGCGGCGCTCAGCTGGCGCATCTACGCCGGCTGGTGGGCTTCGTTGCTGATGCACCCGCACCCGCTTGTCACTGTGCTTTCTCAGCCACGGCTCGCTGCTGGCCCTCACGCCAAGTTCTAGTTCGACTGTCCCGGGTGCGCCAACCGCTACTGATCATTCACAGCGCTGTGGCTGCCAATGCCACAGGCGTGAGTGCGTCACGGCGCGCCTGCCGGACCAGCAGTGGGAGCTGGTGCTGCAGTCGCTGCGCGCATCCGGCAATAACGAGTCGCAGCTAGAGACCATCCCCACCGCTGTGATTGTCGAGGCCGGCATCCTGGTGAGTATCCTGCGCTATATGCCTGTTTCAACATCGCAATTCCGCTGCCTCGGCTGACATGCAGCAGCTTGGTCATAGAACGGAGGTGCACAAGGCGTCTGGAGGTTTCTGTGCATGCGTTGACCATGCGGCTTGTGACAGCATGAGCTAGGATGACTACTTTGCCGCACGGCAGCTACCAAGCCTGCCGATATGTTGCTTTTTCCATCCTCACGCCTGTGCTGATGTGCCACATGCCGCAGAGGCACCACGGAAGATCAGTTACCCCGCCTGGCGTCGACCAAGGAATGTTGTGTGATTCTGCTTTCTGGCCGCAGGTGGCCGATGAGTATGGCACGGAAGCCTACCGCGGCAGCCTGGACCTGACGCTGCACGACCCCGCGGGCAAGCAGATACACACCAAGTCCAACATGCAGGACGACGAAGTGGAGGTGGAAGCGCACGGTGTCAAGGTGAAGATTTTCTTCTTTTTTTCATTACCTTGAGACCACAAACTCTCACTGCCACTGCTATTCGCTGCCTTTGTCCGTCAGGACGACGAGCAGGAGGCGCACATTGTCAAGGTGAGGCTGGGTTGTGGTATCACTGTCTGACATAAGATGGTTTTTTGATGTGTTGGGTTGATGTGTTGGATTGTTCATCGGTGTGAGGACCACGAGCTGTGGTTGTGGAGGCGAACGGTGGCAATCGTCGGCCAGTCTGGGGTTACATAAAGGTCCTGCATGGGCTGGACCGCAAACCAACATGCAAGGTTACTGTGACTCTGCGGTTGCCCTGCCGCATGACGACTGCCTCTTGCGCCCGCCGCTGGGCCCCTGACACCCTGTGTTGCCGCTGCGGTCGCTTTCAGCAGTGCCCGAGCGACACTTGAGATCGACCTCCCTCCATCTGCAGGGCCCCTGGAAGCTGTGCTTCGACGTGCACCGCGGCGGCACCTACCGCCCGCCGTCGCTGCTGCTGGAGCTGTCCTACTTCACGGTCAACCACCGCAGCCTGGTGGGCACCTCCTACGAGTCGGAGAAGAGCACGCAGCACCCCCTGCCGCCGGACGCGCACCTCGACCATCCCGCCGCCGCCCTCGCGCACCGTAAGATTCCCATGTTTTCCTCGGCGTTGAAACCTGCCAAAGTTCCTCACATGGGGCACATTGCTGCCGCCGGACGCGCATCTGGACCACCCCGTCGCCGCCCTCGCGCACCGTGAGGCCTTGTATTTCCAGAGCACCAGAGAGATGACACATCCAGTTGTCTACAGAAGACAAGCAACCCTTCTTTCTTTGGATTGGGAAGTCCACGCAGCCGCCGCTACCGCCCTTGCGCAGCCGGATGAGCCGCTTGTCACTACCGACTCAAGAACCCTTCAAAACGTCGCAAGCCCCGCAGTGTGCTTTGCAGTCCACCCCAGGGTGCTTTGCAGCACCCGCTGCCGCCCAAAAGGGGTGTCTTACGTTCTGACGTGCAGCCTGCGACGCAACATTGTCAACGGTTCGCTGTTGCGGACGGGAAATGGTGACGGGGGTGCAAGCTCCTGTGCTTCTACCATTGCGGATGGACCCTGGCATCGTTCAAACGTTTTTGAGCTCACAGCAGCGTACGCACAACAGAAGTTGTCAATCGCAACTACACAGCTAGCATATATCGCGACGTGTAGTATTCGATTCCTCGCAGATGCTGACAAGGAGCACATGGCGACGGCTGAGCAGGTGGAGATGGTCATGGAGGGCCTCTCCATGCTAGACGTGCACCTCCAGGTGCCCTGTCCTTCCGTTCCTATCATTTCTTCCTTCCGTCCCTGCATTCCGCGAATCCCAGCACGTCCCTGGAGGGCCTTCTCCATGCTGCACCTGCACCTGCGGGTGCCCTTGCCTTGCGTTCCCACAATCCCCTGAACCCTGAACACCAGCACAGTCGATGGGGTTGTTGCATGCTGAGTGTCCCACCACCACCAGGTATCCCTTCCTTCGTTACGTTTCTTGTTGACCTCAAGCCCAAACTTCAAGGTGCAATGCGATTGTTTCATGCTTACACACCCACAGGTGCGCTACAGAAACTGTAGGGTTTCTAGCCCTGGAAGCCTCTGCATCTGTCGTGCGGACTCGAAAAGGCACGCCATGTTGCACACAGACAGGAAGCGGGCGAAGACAGGGAGGCGACGCGGCATCAATTGGGCCACGTCAATTGTGGTCGCAAGACGTCACGGGTGGCGAGCACTCTTGCGCGTCAGTGCAGCTACTGCCCGGGCGCAAGCCAGCGCAGTGGATGCGCACCTTGCCACGCCGCCTTGTCAGGGTGTTTCAGACCCATAACCCAGCATCCCATCTGCGTCTGCCGCAGGGTGTGGAGCACGAGCAACACCACCTGCAGCTGCGGTCCACACGGCACCTGAAGACCGTCAAGTCCACGCACCGGCGCACGCTCGCCTACTACTGCGCCATCTACCTCGCCATCATCCTCACCAGCGTCGTCCAGGTGCATTGCTGATTCCAGATCGCGTTCTTTCCTGCTTCATAGCCCCCTGTGTTCTGCAGCCTGCTACGGCGCCATCTTCCTCGCCATGATCAGCGTCGTTCAGGTGCACCCTGAAAGGAAGATACCCTTCTGAGAGTAGTCCCACCTGAAGCACCCCACTGCGCGACTTCTGCTCGCCACCATCATCACGAGCACCGTGCAGGTGCGTGTATCTCTGCGGGGCTGCTGTCGACTTGTTGTATTGTAGCAGGAGATGAGATCATGTGCTGTGCACACAGGCAGCTGTGTCCTGATGCGCTGCTAATGCCAGATGCGGTATGCTTGTGCTCGCCGGCTCAACAACCGCGGAGTGCCTGCACCCCACACATCTTTAGGACACGTCCCCTGGCACGGTCTGCTATGCATGCAACCTCTGCTTCTGCTCCAGAAAGTGCTTCGTCGTCCCAAGCTTGCCCAATGCAAGTCGTCATTCATGGGGGCTCTGCGTTTTCTTGGCGGCAGGTGCTGGGCGTGCGGCTCATGTTTGCAGGAGAGCGCGGCACAGGGCGGCTGCCTACGACTTTCGGCCGGATGCCGTCACGCTCCCTGAACATCTGAGCGCGCAAGTGGGCGGGCTGGAGAGCCGGAATGTTTCGGGACTAGAAAGAATGTTGGTGGGCAGGCGGGCGGCAGTGCTTCGGCGCCGGGAAAAGTCGTGGCCGCTGCACCCGGGCTCCCTGCATCCGGGCGACGGGCAAGCAAAACTACCACAGGGTCACCCTACATGTGTTGTGCAACTAGCCAGTAGTGATCGAGGGCGAGATTCCTGCGGGATTTGCAGACGAGCAGGGGTCCTCCTCGTCCAATTTTGGCTAGAAAGAGCATGGTCTTTTCTTGATCCTAGTGTAGGCAATCTGTCATGGATCAAAAAGCGTGTCACGATCATAATAAAAGTGCCTCGCGTTGTGAGTGGTGCCTCACACATATTTGAATTAACGTCATGTGATACCAGAGTACGTTCGCACACGCATGCCAGTGTCATAAACACATCCCTATGCAAGAGCCGGCAGATGTGTGCTCCCATCGTGCAAATTCTTGTCGCTGTGATCTTCTCCCGCACTGACGAAATGCGCGCCAAATGCACGATTCCCTCCCCCGCACTGAAACCAAGCAAAGAATGTGCACGTTCATTTCAGAGGTGCCAGAACTTATGCCACGAGTTCTCCGCCGCAGACTCCTGGGCGTGTGCCGCTCCACACATCCAGTGCGCCCGCCTCCGCCGCTGCAGGCTTCACTGATGCGCTGCCCGCGCTGCCAAGCAGCCACCCTCGCCGCTGATCTGTACACTGATCGCAGCCCCCGCTAAGGCACGGCCGGCCCACCACCGCCGACGCTCTGCACACGAGCGACGGCCAAAGCGGCGACAAACTAATTTGGCCCTGACGGCGGCTGCAGAACCTGCACCAATGGCTGCTGCGCAAAGGCGCTTGTCTGCGCAGGCTGCGGCGCCAGGTCTGCGGCAGAATACCAGCAATGCATCACCGCTGTGTTCGTGCATGGAAGCTGCGGGCTGCAGCGCCGTCGCTTTGCAATGACACATGGCAGGCACAGGAAGGAAGACGGCAGGCTGCCCACCTGTAGCACAAATTGCTGCTACATGAGCCACAGCTGCACTGGCATGGAACTCTTGCAGCGTGCTCCTGATACAGAAGTGAACACCAAGCACAACATGCAGAAGGCAGCTCACTCGAGCCGGCGCGGGGCATCGGCGGCGCATTCCCCGACGGCGCGGCGGAGGTGATGTCGTGGATGCTGGACCGCCGCTTGTCGTTCTTTTTGCCCGAGTTCATGCGGATGAAGTACTTTTGCGCGTGGCTCGCCACCTGCCGCATGCACCAGGTGTGTGTGAGTCAGGTGTCTCCCAGGCAGAACCTGCGGAACGCCTGTGGCCCACCACTCCCTCGAAAGCGACAGCCCGGCAACATGCGCCCGCGAGCCTGTACTTGCGGCCATGTGGAGCGCCGGCCAGCTTCATTGATGCTCGTACATTCTGCTTCCCAATCAGCATGCGCTCCAGAAGGCGGCTCGCCTGCGTCGGCGTGCGCGTAAGCACGTAGTTCCGGCTGATGGAGCGCCAGTCGCCCTTGCCGAACTCCTGCAGCCCCGCGACAAACAGCCGGTGCTCCTCCTCCGTCCAGGGCACGCCCTTGCGCCGCTCCTCGCCGGCACCGGCGCCGCCACCGCCGCGCTTCGTCGTCGCCTTCATTGGCGCCGGCTGCATGGCGGCAGCCGGATGAGCGAAGAGGATTTGCCACATGTTCTATGGTCGATGTGGCCGAGGCAGCTCACAGCTGGCATGCAGGCAGTTGTGAGCAGGCTGCTCCCGGCTGCTCGGCATGCGGTTGCACGGCAGCTGTCCTGATCGTGACTGCTGGATGTACAGCGTGGCTGCTGTTCGCCCACATGCTTGAAATATTTTGGAGCTGTAGCAGGTGTGCGGTAGATCCAGCAGCGCGGCCCAGCTTCAGCAGGTTGACGGCAGTAGCGCAACGAACAGCGCAACGAACCTGTGGCGTTGGCTCTGCTGACGCGGAGTAGGGAGGCAGCCGCACTTTGTTGGTCTCGATGTTCTGCACATCCGACTGCAGAGCAAATTCCCACCGTCAGGACGCCTGCAGAGTTGGCAATACAGCCATATGCGAATGTGATGTGCTGAGGGTGTGAATTTTGCAACAATGCACAGCTGAGCTACCCAGCGGGTTCATGTTGCTTGGGACGGAGCAGCCGTTGCTTTGTTTTCTGTACCTCCAGTGCGGAGTACCGCCGTTTTATGGCATCAGGCGTCTTTGCCGGGAGCGCCGCTGCTGCCTTCGCCAGTCTGCACATGCACACTTCTGACATAGCCTCCCACAACCCGGATTCGAATCATAGCGTGCTACCAGAACGCTGGTGCATACATGACACTGAGGATAAGATGCCGCCACCAGCCACAGCCCACTTTGATTACCGTCTCAACGAAGGGGAAAGAACTCACCTATCCGGCAGCGCCCAATGTTGTGCCAGCACCTGCTCCAGCGTTTTGTCTTCCTCCCATCTGCGCCCAAGAGGTGATCCCAAGGTTGCCGTCGTGAACTGGAGAGTCGTGTGCTGCACCAATACTCAGCACAACGCCGCAGGGAATAACAGTCATAGTTGACCCACGTCCACAGTTCGCTGTTGCCATTCGTAGGAGGGGTTGGCGCTGCCGCTGGCGCCAACGGCCTCGCTACAGCTGCCATGTTTATCGCACAGACCACCGGTTCACATCAATAGCTGCTGCAGTCTCGCTCAATGCCGTTGGTGTTTCATGCATAATTGCGTCATTGTGTCGTATCTGAATATATCTCGATGGCTGAGACGTTCCCGATAACCGCTTGGAAGTTATTGCAGCAAAGCCAATATCAAACAGTCTCTGCTCTGTTGCGCCGCAATTCTCTCAGGCTCGCCAGCAGCAGTGAGATTAGAAATCCTTGCTACGCAGAGGCTGAGAGGTTCAAAAGGTGGTCACACGATACACTGCTGCAAGGCCGATGTCTGTACCTTCGCCAGGTGCAATCCAGATGAGGAACAGGGTATATTTCTTGTAACGTCACAGGTCGTCATCCTTTCGGAGCTTCTCAACAATTTGCTCGAGCTGCAGGGCTTCATGTCACGCGTCTCGCTTGCCAGAAAACAACGAATCCAGTGAAGATGATTACAGTTTACTCCAGCGCGCCGAAGGACGGCGTTTGAACCGGCAAATTTGAACAAGAATGGACCCTGGGACGTCTCGTGTGCGTTCTCGAGGCACACTTGCAAGCTAGAGGCCCGATTGCCAGAATTTCAGAAGATCTATAGGAGCGGTACACATCTGCTGTGTCCAATCTGGCGGTGCCAGCGCCTGCACCCATGGCCGCAGTGGCGCCGCAATTCCGGCGCTCCGCCGACCTGTACAGCCTGCCGGCGGCCGCCAACGCGGTCGCGTGGTCGGAGGACAACCTCCTGGCCGTTGCCACCGGCCGCAGCGTCATCCTGCTCAACCCGGCGGCGCTTGGCGGCCCCCGCGGCGTGATTGATGTGCCATTCACGCAGCCGACGGCCGCCGAGGGGCAGCCCTCCGGCCGGCTGGCGGACCACCTGGCCTTCCTGATCAGCTCCGTGGGCCGCGGCCCGAAGCCGGAGCTGCGAAAATCCAGCACTGTGCGAGCCGTTGCCTGGTCGCCCACGGGCTGCGGCGCCGGCGGCGGCTGCCTGCTGGCGATTGTCACACAGGACCACAAGGCAAGGAGACTCATCTCTCCTGCAGCCCGTGCCATCGCTTCCGGACGCCCGCGCAAGCGTACTTCCCACGTTTTGAGTTATATTGCTGCGACATGGCCCAATGGTGCCGTCTTGTGCGGCTGAATGATTGCCGTGGACATCTTAGCAAGAACTCGTGCGGCATGTATATGCACTTTTATGCACCTGGGTGAGACAGGCTTCCATGTGCAGGTCCTCGTGTGTGGGCCGCCAGCGAGTGCATTCTCATCCCAATGGCGGGTGCTCACAGACCTGACGGCTCTCCTGCGGCGGGATCCCACGGCTGCGGCCTGGCTGGTGCTTGTAAATCTAACCGTATGCTGTTGTCTGATTGAACGATGTGAGTACTACGTCTTTCGAGTAGCAGAAACCAGCACCTTGCTGCGGCGCACCTTGTAATGGTGGAAGTAGCCAGTACCTATGATGTTCAAATATGTTCAAATATCAACATGCGACGGTGCTGCGAATCAACAGGCGGCGCTGGACGCTGACAATGGTGACGGGCCCGAGTTGCTGCGGCTGCGCGGCGGCGGAGGGCGCAAGCGCCCGCTGCCGCCCGTGGCGCTGCCGCCTGCGCCATCGCCAGACGGCGGCCTCTGCGGCGGTAGAGGCGCAGCCGCACCTGGGGCGGGCGGGAAAGCAAACGCCCCCGCGGCTGCACCACAGCTTGCAGCGGCGCCAGAGCCTGCAGCAGTGCCAGAGCCTGATGCAGCGGCTGGCTCTGCGGCAGCAGCAGCGGCAGTGGTGCCGGAGCCTGCAGCAGCCATGCCACGAAAGCGGCACAGGATCGGCACCGAACCGAGCGCTGCAGGCGCCGCGGCGCCGGACAACGCAGACGCCGCTGCCGCATTTGCCGCTGGCGATCCGGTAGAGGTCACCAACGATGAGGAGGGCCTGTGCGGCTGCTGGTGCGCCTAATGATAATCATGTACAACGCCCTCCACCTCATGCTGCTCACATCTGTCCCACATCAGCGGCATTGTTGGTGTTGGCCACATTACACCCACAGGTCCCGCTCCGCGTACCACATGTGACTTCGTGAATCGACGCTGTTGCGGCAAGCAGATGCCCGCCAGCTGCGTAGCTCAAAACCTCGACTCCTGCGTCACCGCAGGTTCGAGGGTACTGTGCGGGACGTGCAGCAGGGTTTTGCGCTGGTGGAGTATGCTGAGCTCATGGTGGCGGAGGACTCTGCAGACAGGCTGTCGGAATGGTTCCCGCTGGCGGAGCCGGCGGACAAAGCGGAGGTCTCTGCCTTGAAGGCGGCCGCGGCGCAGCTGCCAGAGGGGTCTGATGCGCATACGCGGGCGGGGTTCGCGCTGCGCCCGGCGCCGCCAGCAGAGGTGGGCATTGCACTTAACAGCGCATTAGAGCTACTGTGCCAGGCAACATGTACAAAGGATCACCGTGCAGCACTGGCAACACAGAATGCACTCGTCCTTCTGCCACTGGGACTCTACTTGCACATGCAGGGGTGCCAGCGCGGCGTTGCCCGCAGCGTCGGCGAGGCGGTGGACGCTTGGTCCGACGGCGGCTGGTGGCGAGGCCACGTGGCGGCCCTCGGCGCCGGCGGCGTCGCGGCATCGCGGAGCCGTCGCGGCGCCGCGCAGGCGCCGCTGCGGGTGGCGCGTGACGGCAGCGGCACCGAACACGCGCCGCAGGTAGGCGCCCCATGGCCCGGGTGCGGCCCGATGCATGTACTGACTGGCTGTCAGTACATACGGCTCCCGCTGTCAGGCCATCGCTTTGGCCAGACCGTGTGTGAGTAGCTACCATGGGCGGTCGCTTGCTGTCAGATGGATGCAGTGGTATGTGCAGCACTCACATCCGGCAAGTGTCAGACATCTCCCAACATCAGTGCCGCTGCCTCAGAAGTCACCTTCGGATGACACAGGCTGACGTGCGTACGGCTCTGGAATGGGACGGCGGAAGCTGGAAGCCGGTGGCAGCAAATGCCGCGCTGGCTGCTGCGGCAGCGGCTGGCGGCTCCGAAGTTGCAGCAGAGGAGGGCGGCTCAGACGCCATGGCTGAGCCGGCGACTTCCAAGCCAAAGCGCGGCAAGAAAGAGGCGCAGCCAAAACCAGCACCCTACCAGGTGTCTGCTCATTCACATGCTGATGTTTATACACATTCCGAAATTCCAGGTCCTGTGCTTGTAAAGGTGCTTCAGCCCCAACTCCATGGAGCAGTGCACACCGATTCTGTTCACTTATACGGCATGCTCACTCCTCCAACATCGCCCTTTCATAATTGCTGTTTCTGTCTACCTTTGCGGAGTCGTCCATCATCATGATCATCTGTGTCGCTGCGGCAGGTGCCGGAGGGGCTGGCAGCTGCGGACATGGGGGCCGACCCAACCTTCCCAAAAGCCTGCCTTTCTACTCGTCCCCAACGTTGCTCTGGATTATGTGCAGGTGCCGGAGGGGCTGACGGCGGTGGACCTGGGGACCGACCTGGACTTGTCCGATGAGCGGCGGGCGCGGCAGAGCGCTGCGGAGCTGTTTGCCCGCCGCTTCCTGGCAGTGCGTGTGCAGGTAGGCTGCTTGCGAGTGACACACTGCAGCATAAGTGTTCAGCAGGACGCCCATGCCGGCAGTCCCCCGGCAGGCCATCACCTTGGGACACCGAGAAGTGCAGGTTTTGGCTGCGCAAATTCTGCCTTCCTGGGTGCAAGAGCACACTTGTGACCGGATCCACACCTGTTGTCTGAGCGTCGGCCACCTGCAACGAGTGCCCTGTAAATGCTGCCACCCTGACTTACTTTCCCAGTACCCCAACTACTACCTTGTAGTGATGCCCTACCCTGACTCCACGCTCTCAATGCTCAACCTTGCACACTGCACACCCCTGTCCTGCAGCTGCCCGTGAAGCAGCGCAGCACTTGCACGGCGTGGACGCAGCCACCTGCAAAGCCATTTACAAACTGACGATGCAGCCTCGTTCGCATCGACAGCTGCCGGAGGAGCAGCGGCCGACCTACGAGACCCGCGGGCAGCACCTGCACGGCACGGACGCGGCGATCTTCGAGCGGGTGCGGGCGGAGGTGGCCGCGGTGCACGGCGGTGCGCTGGCCGCGGTAGGTGCCGTGGAAAAGAAGTGGCTCGGCGACGCACGCGCCAAGTGAGCCTGGCGTCTCCCACGCCTCATATTACGATTTTCGATGACAAAACCCTAATCACACACGGCAGCCTTGCACTCTTTCAAGTTCTGCTGCACTGCCGCGCGTGTGCGGCCGGGGAGCGGGGGGCCCGCCACCATACGTGCCTTTCTGCACAGGGTGGCGCGTCCTGCTGCGGGCAGCAGAGCAGGCGCTTCCTGCTTTGAGCTGTCTTGTTTGCGTGTTGTTGTTTGATAGACTTGCTGCTGTTTGAAAGCGCAGGCTGCACCAGGTGTGGGACCGTGCCGCCGACCCCGGCATGGAACAGATCGACTGGCAGGTGCGCACGTCACGCTGATGCACGTTGTGCGATGCGCGTGGCTGTTGGCAGCTGCGCTGCCTCTCAAGCATGCCGAAGCGGGTTCGCAAAGCGGTGAGGCTATCGCCTTGCCAGACGTGCGCCAGGCCAGCTCGATGGCCACAATCGCTGGTTTCGTCGACCGCACACGCCTTATTGACTGCCGCCGGGCAAAGCTGCGCTCCGCTCTGTGATCACCGCCTCAAAACGATCGTGCAGGGGAGGCGGGCGGCAACGCCTGGCGCGGACACGGACGCTGACGCCGACCCTGTGTCGGAAGCCGGTGGAAAATCTGCAATCTGCTGTCAAACCCTTCTTGGACGCACAGGGAAAACGAGCAGCAGCAACGGCGGCGTCAGGGGCAGACGCAGACGCAGATGCAGACGCCGCCGGCACTCCGGCCGCCTCTGCGTTGCGCCGCAAGCCGCCGGCGGCCCGCAGGACCCCGGCGCCTGCCGCGCGAACGGCCGAAAAGAAGCGCCCCGCCAACCAGCCGGAGCCGTACACGGTGCCAGACGGCTTTGACGCCGCATCGGCGCTGGTGGAGTGCGAGCTCTCAGATTCCACGGCGGCGAAGCGCACCGTCCCCTGGGCGTTTCTGCAGCGCTGGCTGACCCTGCGGGACGAGGTGCGGCAAAAAATACGCATCTTTTCACTCCCCACCCACTCTCCATGGTTGGCCGGGTGCTTCCGGTCTGAAAGGTTGAGATAGCCTGGACAACACACGGGCATTGGCATCACAATGCACTGTCAGCATTTTCGGAGGCTTGACTGCCGCATGCCTGCGCGCATTTTTCGTGTCAACATGTATCTGAGCATTAGTCGAACAGGCCAGACAGCGGCCGTCACGCCCCTGCTTTCTGTGCTGCGGGAAGAGCAGCTGGCTGTCAGGACGCAGTCTCGGTTGCATCCCTAGCCTGTCGATGCACTGGAGTCAGCACTCCTGAAGACTGAACTCATGCTTGCCAGGTGCCAAGGGAGGAGCGGCCCATGTACGTCAAGGGGCAGCACCTGCGCGGCGTGGACTCCGATCTCGCCGAGCGCTGCCGTGCCGAAATCGTGCGTGCTCCCTCTCTCACATTGGAACTGCACAACCTGCACGACAATGCGCTGTTGGCCTGCAGACCACTGAGCAGCTGTGTGCAGTTCGGTTCCACCCTCTTCGGTCGGACTGAAGAGCTGCGCTGGCAAAGTTCTTTTCGAGACCAAGCTGCCTCCACGGGTATCGCCCTTTGGAATGCACAGCTTAGCAGCGTCTCCACATATTTCTGACAGGCGGATGCACGCGCACAGGGCCGACATGTCTGGCTGCTGCCTGGATGTGACGTGAGTGCTGGAGCGGCTGGCTTGGCTTACACAATGCAGCCAGACCAGAAGCAGTCTGACAGGGTTGAATTTGCGTTGAGATGCAGATGCATGCGCCTGGAGGGCTTTGGCCTCCAGCGCGACAAGTAGCTGCTGAAGGAGCTAACGTGCTCATCACTGAGGAGAAGAGTCTTCTGGCGTCTGCAATGTCGGCTCAAGTTTCAATCGATTTCATCGCACATTTGGCTTGCAGATGCATGCGCACGGGTCGGCCCTGGAGGGCTTCCGCCTGAGCGAGAAGTGGCTGCTGAAGGAGGCTAAGATTCTCATCCGGCTGCACGTCATCAAGACGCGCCTCGGCGAGATTGACGAGGAGGCGCCGCCTCCAGGCTCGACCCGCTCGACGCCCGCGCCGCAGGTGTGAAAACCGTTAATTACAAGCTCTAGCGGCGCAGAATCGAGACCCCAAGCTTGGGAGGAGGAAGCACTGGGCCCGGGCTTAGAGCGCTCCACGCCGAAGCCGGTGCCGCAGGTGGGGGATGAATTAAGCAGCTTTCTGGAACTGGACCCAGCAGCTTTTTGGACGTGTTGTCGTGAGCTTAGAGCTGTCTCCAGACGCGCCTCGGCGGGGTCAATGAAGGAAAGGAGCCGGCCCTGGCTCAAGTCCCCCAAGCTGGGGCCGCTTGACGCCCGAGTGCAGCACGTCCGACAGCCACCTGGGCCAAGCTTGAGCATTGAACCTCGTATGAGAATCACCTGCGCCAGCAGGAGTCGGCGGAGCCACCGGCAAAGCGCAAGCGCCGTGCGGTGCTGTCTCCAGCGGCGCTCGCGGCGGCGGCCGGCGAGGAGGAGGAGGAGGAGGAGGAGGTAAACGCCACGCGGCGCGGCGCGAGCAGCGGTGACGACGATCCGGGGTCCGAGTTTGGGCCGGGCTCCGACGCCCAACCGTCCTCCCCCAGCAGGTGCGCACTGCAAACCCCGAAGTCCTCAGCCTAAGAAGCCTGTAACTGGCATGGTGTTTACCTCAAGCGAGTGTGAGTGACCTGTACAGTGAACTGGAGCTCCCATATCGAGGCGGGCCCGGTTGTTCACGCCAAGGGGGTGGTGGTGCGACCATCAGCGGCAATACTGCCGGCGGAACTGCACTGCTTCCGACAGCATTGACGACGGAGGTGGTGCAAATTCGTCACGCTACAGCCATGCGTATGGGTGGCCTGCGCTCCCCTTTTTGCAGACATGCTTTGGGGAAACACATCCGCACCCCATTCATCTCGCCTCCATTCCTGCTTTGTCATCGCGGGCCTCCATCCATACTTGCAGTCATGACCGTTTTGCTGAATGGCAGGGATGCCAGCCTGGAGGCGGAATCGGATGGCGGCGAGGCCGATGGCGAGGATGACGACGAGGATGACGACTCCGATGTCGGCGGCGGCACGGCGGCAAAGCGGCGGGGCAAGCGGCTGCAGATGCCGCCGCTTCCGGCTATCGGCATCAGGGTGCGCCCCTTCGCAGAGCTGCATCTGAAACCAATCCTTCCAGGACCAAAGCCTGAGCAGTTGGTGGCAGTTGGCAGCCACTGTCCATGATGAAAGGCCGCAGTCCTTCAAATGAGGGTTCACTAAAGATTTGCCCCAAACGACCCATTCATTGCGTGTCTCACTTGCTGGGTGAGACGCTGCATTCAATCATCAGGTGTTGTGTTTGCACCTGTCCCAGTGATGTAAGCCTACCGACCTTTGTCTGACACCGTCAGACGGTAGTTGCCTTTCCGCAGGGCTTGGCAGAAGGCGTGCCGCGAGGCCCACGGCCAGCGGCGAAGCCGCGGCAGCCGCGGCATCTGCGGGCCTCGGGCGGATCCCGCCCTGCTGCCAAAGCAGGTGGGCGGCAGTGCAACCTCTCCAGCATCATGCTTCCAGCATCATGCTTCCTGCCATCGGATGTCCTGGGTGGCGCAGCTCTGTTCGGGAGCAGCCCAACACGCATCCTCCTGCGCCTCGTGGTGCTGATGTGCTGCCTGAATTTGTAGAATTCGTCCTCATGAGGAGATTGTTAGCAGCGCAGCTGCTGTGTTGTCTGCACAACGACTTGCCGAGCTGCTCTGCCTCACGGATCCCCTAGGCTAGCCGCGCTGCACTTGCCAGTGCCAGACGCAATCCCCCACGGCGACACAACCGGGCACTCAGAAGGCGGATGCAGCAGGTCTTCCAATAGATCTAGGCGCCTCGAGTGCTACGGTACAGAATGCCCCGGCAGCTGTGCCCACCTCTGGATGCTATGCGCCGCTGCAACAGGAGCCTGCAAAGCCGTGTGACAGCACCAGTGTCTGCCTGCCTCATGCTTGGCCGTGGCTCGAATATTCGCCAGTGCAACGCCTGCCGCATCAGCGCTCCCTGCCGACCCAAGTGTCATTTTGCTGCAGCAGCCAGCCATGGGGGCGCCACTCAGCCGCCCAAGGAGGCGCAGGCTGCGCCGCCGCCACCGCTGGCCGCAGTCTCTGCAGCCTGGTCCCCTGTCTTCCCGACGGCTGCCGCTGGCGGCAGCCCAGCCGCCGGTGGTGACGCAAGCGACGGCGCCGCAGCCGGCGGGTCGGCCAGCAGCGGTGGATGCAGGGCCGGCGGAGCGGCGGCGGTGCTGCTCGCAGTCGGTACCTCGGGCGGCCTTGTGTGGCTGTGGCGCCTGAAGCTGCCGGCGAAGTACACCCTGCAGCATCAGCCTGCCGGACCGCAGCTCGAGCTGGTGCCTGGATTCGACTTTGCGTGCAGGCCACCAAGATGTGGTGCATGTGCCAGTGTGGCGCAGCGCAGCGCAGGCCAGCTGGCACCAAGCGCTGCTCTTGCCGGCATACCAGATGCTGATGGCGCTGCATTCCGTTGATCCTCTCATATACTTCACAAGGCGCTTGCTGCCGTCAACAGAGGCCTACCTCTGATGATCAGCTGCCGCCAAAGGCAGCTGGTCATCAGACAGTCGGCTGTTGTCAACGGATGCACTAGCCGTCTGGGTAATGAGCAGACAGTGTGCCACTGCACCAGGTCAGTTGCCCGCCATCGTTTTGCAGTGCTGGGCTGTTGCAGCCGCATCAGGCTGGTGTTCGTGCGATATGACTAGGTGATTCGTTGCATCCCCTCTCTCTGGCAGGTCAGCGTGCTGCGAGTTGCGCGCTGCCCCGTCACCGCTCTGGCCTGGGCCGCGGTGCCCGCCGATTGCAGCACAACACGGGGCTCATCGTCAGGAGGCGGCCCCGCAGCTCTGGCGCTGGCGGCGGGCGGCGCTGACGGGGGTGTGCGCCTCTTCGGCGCTCCGATCGCCGAGCTCAGCAAAGCGCTTGGCGGTGGCGGCAGCGGCGGCAGTGGCTTCGAGAAGGCGCTGAAGGCGTCGCTGCAGCTGCTGCGGCCTCTGGGCGTGGCGATCGGTCCCGACAGGCGCGGCGTCGTGAGCCTGGCGGCGGAATGCCGCGTTGCTGAAGGTGGGGCGCCGCCACACCCTCTGATGCTACTGCTGAACCTCGAGAGCACGCTATGCCTTGCTCCCTTGTGTGGGTGTGACGTCCGAGGGGCATGCAAGCCCACTCCAATAGCAGTTGCCATGACCTATGTGTGCTGTGGAGGCTCGCGTGCCACTCTGGCAACAAAAGGAAACCGAGCAACTGATTCAGTAACATTTATATGCATAGGCGAGCTGGTCGTGGCGGCGGGCAAGCATGCGGGGATGCTGGCGCTGTGGCAGGGCCGGCTGGCCGCCAAGGGCGGCAGCCTGCAGCTGCATCCGGAAGGTGAGCCTGGCACTATACTGACACGAATCACGGAACTTCTGCCAGGTTGGCTTGCGCAGTTGATTTTTTGAGGGAAAACATTAAAGGAATGCACAGCTGTAATGGAATGCAAAGCTGGAATGCACGGCTGGAATGGAATGCACAGCTGGTGATGTTGCCGAAGACAGCTGCAGCTGGCAAGTGATACGGACTTGCTTGTCCAGTGCACAATGCTGCAGTTCTCGATGAATGTTCTCCACCGGAATCTGTAGCAAAGGGTGCACATTTTTGGTTCTTGGTGAGCATGTCTTAGCTGGGCTGTTTCAAGCTGCTTCAGGCTGATAGGCAGCGACAACTCACATTGCAAGCAACTTCGCAAAAGCAGGCCATGACGAGCAGGCAGTTGTGGCAACAACCCACCAGCCTGCCACCGTCAGCCTGTGATCCATTCACAACTGCTGTTGCTGCGCAGGTGCCAAGTCTTCAACCACACCAGCGCACGGGTCCGCCTCCGTCACAGGCGTCTGCCTCGCCGGCGGCGTGGCGGTAAGCTGCGGCGCTGACGGCGGCGTGGCGCAGTGGGACGTCGCCAACGGGCAGCCGGCGGCAGCGGAGCGGCCGCCCGCAGACGGAACGCTGCTTCATGCTGTGGCCACCGCCAAGGCGCTGCTTCCTGCTTCCGCCGCCACAGGGGGGCCTTCGTCCGGCGCTACAGGGCTGGCGCTGTCGCCCGGCGGGCTGTGCGCTGCTGTCGTGCGCACGGCCTTTGGCGTGCCCGCCGCCCGGTGCGGGTCTCAAGCTTGGAGAGGGTCCTGTTTTCGAGTTTCGTTGAAGATCTGTCACTGGCATGCTTTCACTTAGGCTCAGCAGCAGTGACTTCTGGATGCTCCGCTTCGTCAGAGATGCAGAGGGTGTCATGGCGGACATTCTCTGAACACCTGCACAGATCTGGTTCCCATGCAGGCTTCCGATACGAGCCTGGTAATATGTTTCCAATCTGAGCACTGCTTGTCACAACTGTTTTCAATCTGAGTTCTGCTTGTCACAATTTGCAGACGCACCGGTACCAAACGGATGATTCTGGGCACTCTGGAGCTGAACTGGCTCGGCGGCGACTGCCCGCCCGGCGGCTTGCCCACGCTTGCGGCGCGCCTACCGTGGCTGCGACGCACGCTGCGGCCGGCGGCCGCCGGTAGCGACGGCGGCGGCGATGGCGCCAGCGCCGGCGGCGGCGGGGGGTTTGCCTCGCCGCCGTCGGCCACGGCGCTGTGGGAGGCGCAGGCGGCGCTGTGCGGCGTCAAATGTGGCGCGCCAATGCCGCCGCCGCGGCCGTCGCGGTCCGCCGCGGCGTTTCGCCACGAGCCGCGGGTCGGGCTGCACCAGGGTTATACCAAAACTGACGGCGGTGACGCCTCCGAGGGCGAGCTGGTGCGCTTATCTCCATCTTTACATTTCGGCTATAATTCTGACCCAAGGGTTTCATCTTGCTCACCTAGAGCCATTTCCTTGGTATCTTGTGAAGCGCGTGCCCTGTTTACTTTCTACAGGTGCGTTACTAGAGGGCTCGAGCATTGTGCCTCGGAACCTCTAGCAGCTCAACGATTTGCTGCTCGGGCTGGTGCCTGGGCAAGTCACATGCTGAAAGCTGACACCCGAGTTGCCCAGCTGATTCCACCCATGGGCAGTGCCATGTCGCCGTTTCAGGTGCCAGCCCATATACTTATCTGCTACAGGTTGCACGTCGCACCAGGCTCAGCACATCTTGATGTGGGCCTGGCCAAGAGTTACCAAGATGCGTGGACACCGTGCTCGCAGGCGGCGGATGAGGCGCCGCCCAATGGCGACGCTGCAGACGCAGCTGTCGCACCGGAGGCAGGCACGGAAGCGGCGGCTGCTGCTGCGGCGGCGGCTGCGGCTCAGTCCGCGGCCGAAGCCGAGGCAGCAGCCGCCGGAGCTGCAGCGGCGCACAATGCCCTCGCGCAGGTCGGATCATCGCCTCACTTGCGGGCAATCTTACGTGTAGTGGCGATGTTGCAGGGCCAGAAGCAACTTCACTGCAAAGCATCAGAGACGTTTACTCGTTCACCAAGGCGAGCAAGCAATCATATCCTGTGGTTACATGCTCGCATGTTCAGGACACTCCACTGAGTGCAAGACTTGTCGGGTCGCTGCAGCCCATGACCGCCGCTCTTGGCATCAGCTCTGACGAACGCTGACAACTGTGTATGCCCCGCACCTCAGGCACTGGATGCCACGCTGGGACCCTTCGAAGCGGGACCAGAACCGCCAGGCGCCTCCGCCGACAGCACCGCGTGGTGGCATGGCCGGCGCGCGGCGGCGGCCATGCGGCACATGCTGCCGCACATGCAGCAGGTCCGGCCTGCACATTCACTTCGAAATCCACCTGGCATAACTTCAAGAACGAGAGGTCATGACCCTGCTGTGCTGATAATGCCCCTCTAGCCGCACAAAATCTCAGATGCCAGTCGCACCAAAGTTCACCGCGCAGTGCCGCATCAGCTAGGAATCTACTGCTGCCTGCTGAAAATCCGACGTGCGTATCCCCTGGGATCCAGGCGGGGCCAGCAGGCGAGCAGCGGCTGGCAGAAGCCGATGCCGCGCTGCTGCAGCATTACACAGCGGGCGCTTTGGAGGGGAGCCTCCGGCCGCAGCCTGCCGCTCCCCCTGTGGAGGTGCGGCTTCGCGTGGCATGGTGACGGTTCCCTGTCCCACGGAGAATGACATACAGCAACCAAGGGCGCATCAGCAACTGCATGCCGCCTTACCCCTCAACCAGCATGTTCACACCACAGTGCGCACGACGCTGGGCTAGATGAGTTGACATTCCAGCATGAACACCCATTAGTCCTTGGCGCAGGATGCGGCACTGGAGCTTCCGCGGTGCGCCGCCAGCGGTGCACCGCTCGACGCGGCGGCGTGGGTGTGCTATGCGTGCGGCCGCCACTACGCGCTGCCGCCGGTGCTGGAGGCGGCCACGGGGCTGCGCACGGCGCCGCACTGCGTGACTTGCGGCGTGCGGGTGGCGCGGGCTGTGCCGCCGGCGGTGCTGGCAGAGGTCGGGCTGTGAAGCGCAGCCAAGCTCACAGCCGCTAATTCTGCAGATTTCAGGAACCAGTGTTAACGTGGCCTGAACTTAAAGGAACACCTTCTGCGAAACGCGCAGCAATTAACAAACGACGGGCATGACTGATGTACGGGCTGCACACGCATAAACCCTGGCTGATCCAGCCTGTCGGAGGATTACTTTTGCATCGAACCATAGCTGTGCGCAACTCGCTTCTTTCGATGTACATCGCACGCAGCTTGTTTCTGCCGCACTGCAGCTTGGTGGACGACCAATTTGCTATGCTGCTTGCTGCGCAACCATTGTTCCGGAAGTTCCGCTAACCGCTATCGCCGCTGATGGTTGTAACACATACGAGCGACAGCTTTTGTGGCACTTGAAGCATCACCCGTCCGGACTTGCGTGGCCTGAAAGCAGCCAGTTCTGTTTCCTTAGATGCTTTGAAATACCATAGGCAGTCTTGTACTTGCACGCTGCCAGTGTCCGACGTGCTGACCGAAAGTCGGCTGCAGCAGCAGGCTCGATGCGATTCAAGGTTCCATATGCTTCTGGTGAACGGCGCTTGATCTTTTATGGCGCAATATATATATATATATATATATAGATATATATAGAGATTTATGGCGCAATGTAGACGAGGTGATGAATGCCGTACAGCAGGGGCAGCACCGACGCGCACTGCTGGGCATCGCCATATGACACATGTTTTTTTTGCTGACCTGATATTCAAGCAGGTACTCTAGTGATGATTGCTTCATTCCTGTGCACAGGTGGTCAAGGCCATACAGCAGGGGGAGCATCGGCGCGTGCCGCTGGGCACCACGATCTGGTGGGCGCACCTTCTGCTGTCAGGCCGCCGCCTGCTTTTCCGCACCCAGCAGCGCGCCCTCATCAGGCAATCGAAAATTTGCAAATTTATAAATCGAAAATTTGTAAATTTGTAAATTTTGTAAATTTGTAAATTTTCGATTATTTTGCCATTACACGCTCAAGCCCAAGCCGGGACGCCGACCTCGAGCTCCATCCCAAATACCTTTAAACTGCATCACATCGAGCCGAAATGAATTAGACTAGACCAGATGAGGTGAATTTTTACATGTTGGCATTGTTCAGGCTGCTGGCGAGCGCCTGGCCAGCGCGGGCGCTGCTACTGGTGCTGCGCGCCCCCGGGCGGCGGAGACTCGCCGCTTTTCCACTCCACCTGGAAATCTCGCATCTCGAGAACAGAATCTCGAGAACAGAATCACTGGCTGACAGGCTGCTGCCAGTGCTTGTTGCGATGGGCGGCGGAGACTCGCCCCTTTCTTGAGTCGGATTTGTTAAAAACACCTTTTGTTTCCCTACTCGACAGGCTGCTGGCGGACGTGTGGCATGCGCGGGCGCTGCCGCCGGTGCTGCGCGCCCCTGGGCGGCGGAGACCTGCCGTGTTTCCAGCCGGACAAATTTACATCTCGATCCTAACTTCTGTGGCTACCTGACAGGCTGCTGGCGGATGTGTGGCCGGCGCGGGCGCTGCCGCCGGTGCTGCGCGCGCTGGGCGGCGTGCCGCGCCTCGTCCTGCGCTTCTGGGAGCACTACGAGGTAGGCCACGCTTTCCAAACCACCACGTTTCGTCTTCACCAGCAACCGTGCATCGCTATTTTACGTGCCGCGCCTCATGCTGCGCTTCAGAGGCCATGCCTGAATGAAGTGATCCTTTTGAATGAAGTTTGGTGGTTTTGATGGCTGCTGCGCACAATCTGTTAGACCAGTCTGAGCAGCGTGCAGCGCCTCCCGGAGCACTATGAGGCACGCTGTGATTCTGGCACGGCTGTCCGTCTGCCTCCTCTCTTCCCGTGGAGCACAGGCTGCTGACACGGCGAGACTTCAATCAGCCTCACCCCGACTCTTTGCAGGTCACCCCAGTAGATTTCCCTCATAAAGCTTCCACCAGAGTCCACACATCATGCGCTCCTGGAACGCAGGCGACGACGCCGTGGACGCTGCTGGAGGCCGGCTTCAATTTCAACCACACCAAGGACCTGCTGCGTCTGCTGCGCGACCGCGGCGTCCTGGCAGGTAATCGCGTCGGCACAGCCCCTTCGGGCTCAGGAGCTGACACCTTGTGCAATGATCAGGTCGGCCCGCATTGGATGCGCGGCCGTCTTGCGACGCGTTTGAACTGGCTGCTGCACTGCTGGACTTGCCAGAAGCCTCGGATCTTCATGCGAACATCCCGAATGACCGGCAGCTGCAGCCCTGCTGCTGGAGGGGAGCAGTTGGCGGTCTGGCTGACAGGCCGGGCCATAACAAACGCATGTTTGGTTAGCTTTCCATAGTTTTTCTCAGCCCTGACACTGGGAGAGAAGCAGCAGCTGGCGGCCTCGCTAAGTAGCGGAGCGCTGTCTGCCTGTGGGCAAGCGCACCTACTGAGGCTGTTCTCAGTGAACAAACTGCCGGCTGCAGCCCTGACGCTGGGGGAGAAGCAGCAGCTGGCGGCCTGGCTGACGAGCCGCGCGCTGTTCGGCTACGGGCTGACTTTCGTGCTGTTGCGGGCGCGGCTGCGCGCCGGGCTGCACAAGTTCGCCAAGGAGGGGCTGGCGTGCCTGCTGGAATCGTGCACCGCGGCGGAAGCGGAAGTGGTGAGCAGATTTCTCCTTCTCCTTCTCCTTCTCCTTCTCCTTCTCTACTGACCTGCTTTTGAATATCTACACCAGGCTGCACAAGTCCGCCCTGGAGGCGCTGACGTGCCTGCTGGAGTCGTGTACCGCAGCGGAAGCGGGCGTGGTGCGAAAATTCCACTCCTCTTGTGTTCTGTACCAAGGTTGAAGCCTGGACAAAGCTCCTGGAGTTCGTGCCCCGTGGCCGAGGCAAGAGCAATGAAAAACTTTTCTGCGCCTTCTGCTCTGCGGCAGTTGGGCTGCACAAGTTTACACAGGAGGGTGTGGCGTGCCTGCTCAAGCCGTGCAACGTGGCAGAGACGAAAGTGGTGAAAGCTTCTGCTGGCACCGCGCTTGAGAAGACTTTGAGAGTGAGCCCTGATAGTCTGGGAGGTCGCTCGGATGTGCAGGTCCGTTTTGAAGCACTCTGCATCCTGGAGGCTCTGAGGACGGACACTTCGCGAAAGGACGCTCTCGTGCTGCAGAGACTGCCGAAAACACTCTGGCATGGTATCTGCAGGTGGTGGCGGCGGCAGGTGGCGACTGGTGGCGACTGGTGGCTGCGCCGGAGGTTGCGCGGCTGGCTGTGGCTGTCGTGGAGCTATGCGCGCCGTGGCAAGGCAGTGCAGGCGGTGCACGCAACGGAGCCCAAGGCGCTGGCATACCAGCAGGTGGGATGAATCGATTTGTAATCGCGTATACAACATGTCGATGCAGATGATATTCTGAGCCCTGACATCTGTATCGTGCCAGAAGGAGCTCACATGTGGTGCGCTGCCATGGCGCAATGTGGATCGCGATGGGAGCTGGACTGCATCATTGTTCTGGTGCCGGACGTGAGCGCTGCCTTCTGATTTTCCGCTATTGAAATGCAGGAGGATCTTGCTTATGGGGCGCTGCCAGGGCGCGCCAATCCGGGCCGCGGCAGCGACAGCGGCAAGCAGGATGCGTACCTCGCGCCCCTGCACTCGCGCGACAAGCACTGGCTGCTGCACGGCTGGTGCGCCACGTTTGTGACGAACAAACCATAGCTGAGGTAGTGTTTCCGCCCGCGCCAGTGATAGAGCACGGTGCCAGTTGCGCTGGCATGCTTTTGGATGCACCAGCCGGTCCTGACGTTCAAGCTTCCACGCAGCCCGTCTGACTCGACCGGGTCGCTTCATTGGCCTCCATCAGGCGGCCGCGGTTGCTGCACATTTTGCACCCACTGTCCAGTACATTGCTCGCTCCGATGAATCTCTCATCGGATACCTGAGTCGCTTCTTGTGCCACCAACAGGCGGCCGCTATGCAAGCCAGGCTGCGGCTGCTGCACCTTCTGCAAATTCTAGCTTACTTCTTGTGAAGCTCAAACGCCCAACCTCGTGTTTCTCTGCTCCGCAGGCGGCCGCTACGCAAGGCGGGCTGCTGCTGCTGCACCTTCTGGATGCACTGCTGCTTCTTGTCAGCCTCTATCTGCTCAATCACCTTCTCCCTGTCACCGCAGGCGGCTGCCGCGCAAGGCGGGCTGCTGGTGCTGCACGCACTGCTTGTTCTGTTGCTCGCACTGATGAAGACCCTCCGAGCCTCACCCTGCTCTCTCCGCTGCGCAGGCGGCTGCTGAGTAAGGCAAGCTGCTGCTACTGCACCTTCTGCAGCTTCTGGATGCACTGCTGACTCTTGTCAACCGCTTCCTGCTCATTTACCTTGTATTCGTCTCCTCAGGCGGCCGCTGCGCAAGGCGGGCTGCTGCTGCTGCACATTCTGCACGCACTGCTGGCTGGGCTGCTTCACCTGCGGCGCCTGGATCTGCCTCGCGTGCGGGCCCCGCGCCTTTGCGCCCGTCTGCCGCCGCTTTTGCCGCTACAACGTCCTGTGGATCGGCTTCTGTGAGTAGCGCTGCCACCGTGCCTGCTGTTTGACTTCTGCGTCGGAGCTCTTGCATCGGAGCGGCTGGTCGCCCTTGAGTGGCCTGTCCACCGTTGAGTGCAATGCCTGAGCATGCGTGCTCACTGTCGACCTCGCTGCGCCTGCGTGGCCTGCAACTATTCTGCGCGGCTCAGCACCTCAACTTGGTGTATGCGATGTTGTCGAGCAGAAACAGAGGCGAACCGCATGCATGCCACATTTGCTGGGTCCTGCTTGCATCTGTCGTTGAGACCTGCTGGCTGACGCACTTCATGTGGCTCCGCAGCGCTGCTGGCAGTGGTCGCTGCAACCCTCTTCGTGTTAGTTGTGCCTGCGTTGCTTATCTCAAATGGCAGCTCCTCCTAATCTTCTTCACTGGATCCTGCAGCGCTGCTGGCGGTGGTGGCGGTGATTCTGTTCGTGCTGTTCGTGCCGGGCCGCATTATCATCGGCGCCGTCGACGACAACCCCGGGCTGTTTGGCCTTGCGCCCGCCCCAGAAGCGGGACCGCTGGCGCCGGCCGCGGCGCCCGCCGCCGCCGGCTCGCCCGGCCCCCGCTAAACCCTCCCAGATGTGCCAGGGCCGGCAGGACGTTGAAGCACCGCTGGCAGGGGTGTCGTGGTCTGTGGTGACGACGGCGCTGCAATCGTGAAGGCTGCAGCGTCACAAATGGAGCGTCATATTTTGGATAGCCTAGTGACCAGTGGCGGGGACCTGCTAGATTGGCCCGTTGAAAGCAGTGATCCAGAAAACTTTGACGGGCAGCGATCAGGTGCTGCGAATTCAACGTGCCAGCGCGATGCCGGAGCAACGAGTCCTGATCAACAAACCCAAGTGAATTCTTTCCTTGCGGCTTGTTTCCGCTGTGCTTTTGTGGTTTAATATGTAGGACTGGCAATTCTTGCAGCGATGGAACATCTGCAACACTTTGATCAGATCGAACCGATGAATTTGTACAGGCGAAACCAATGCGTCAATCGTTGCAACTGCTTCGGGCATAGCTATGGTCAAGACAACAATGCAAGGACCTCTCAAATCCAGCTACAGGCCCCTGAAGGCCGTGCGCTGCTCGAATACGATGCGGCCTGAGTCTCCCTGCAGTCAATCAGTCCGGCGCTGGCTGCCATGGGGCCCCGTAATGCAGACTCCAGCCTGAGACGCCGTCCCCTACTTCGCTACCTAGGCTGCGGCAACGCAGCGGCTGCGTCACCATTTTCGCCCCACGGGGCTGCAGGGCCACCGCGCTGTTTGTACTGTCGGCCCACGCAGATTGCAGACTGCACACTTCTGCAGATGCCCGGCCGCCATGTCACCGCCGCCTCACATGCACCATGACGCTGCATATATATATATATATATATATATATATTGCTGCCTGCATTCTTGGGACGTGCCAGCAATCCCCTCCACAATCGTGTAGGTATTTGTTCCCGGCCGAGGCGTCACCGCCGTTCCACAAGCACCACGGCGCTGCGTGCCGGCACCGCCATGCTGCCGGAGCCCGCCGCCGGCTGCTGCCCGGCCTCCGCCATCCAGGCCGGCAGGTCTGGGTGCAGTTGCAGGTCCCCCGAGCCTGCGAAACACCATTCGACAGGGTCGATGCAGCGTTGGCATGGAGGTGGTGTCGCAGCTCCTCAAGGCGGCTGCCAGCACTGCCCGACATGCCATGGAGGTCTCATGCGCAGGTGCCGTGCTGGCACGGACTGATATGTGCAGGACACAGGCAATGCCAGGTTTCCACGAACTTGTCCGGCGGAAAGACTCGGCGTGGCGATGTGTGCACCTGCTGGCCAGCACAAGGTGTGCGGCTCAGGCCGCGCGTTGAAGGCCACAAGGATGCGCCGGTATTGCAAGTCGTCGACGATGCCTTTTGCCGTTTCCGCTGCATCCGCGCTGAGCAGCTCCATCACGATCACGCCCGGCACCTGCTGGGCAGACAAACCAGTGCTTGCCAGCTTCCACTGGGCGTCCGCTGGCACAGGTATTTGGCGCCTTCCGCCGGAGTCGCGATGACCGCTACGTAATAACACGCCCAGAACCTGCAACAACAAGGTTTATGAACGGATGAGTGTTGCCCCAGCCACCCACCTGATGGGGTCGATATGTGTGGACTGCAAGGTTGACTCTACTGTGAGCTTGCCAGGCTCCACCCACGGAAGCAGAGAGCAGCTGCGGCCGCCACTCAATGCGCTGAGAAGGTTACGGCAGCGAAATGCCCGGAGCAGAGGAGCAGCATCGCCGCCTGCCAGGGCCCAGTGTTAAGGTCAGCTGCGCGCCAATAGCCGCCGCTGTCGATTGGAGCTTGCGGAGCTCAAGCTTCAGCAAGGTAAACGAATGAGTGCAGCCACACCTGCCGGGGCCCGGTATTGTGGAAGCGCAGCTGCGCGGTGATGGCAGCTGCGCTCGGCAGCCGGAACAGCGGCGATGAGTAGCGCACCCGCAGCGCTGCTAGGAAGGCCTGTTTTGTGCGATCGATGAGCTCCGGGCCCGGCTGCAGCTCCTGTACAAGCACGCAGAATTCAGCAGAACTGTTTCAGATAACGGCTAGGAGTCGGGATTCGGCACCCTGTCCTTAGACAGCGTGCAGCGTGTCGACATGATTCGGTTTTAGGGTTTAGTAGACGGAGCTGGCTTAGACTGCACCAGGTCGCAGGGGTGCATAAGCCAAAGAGCTTCGGGGTAGTTTTGGGCGGAGGCATGCCTCGCGGGCGAGGAACGGCTGCTTCTCGGGCCACTGATCCCGATTCTTGCTGGCGACTGGCAGCCCCACGCCAAAGTTGTTGGCCCTGCCGCTGAAGTCCAGCCGGTTGAACCAGTCTCCTGCACGTGGAGCAGGCTGATTTCACATGAGGCAGTGTCGTTCGGCGTTGTTTCCTGGACATGCAGCTCTCGTACTGCACAGCAGGCCGCCGTGGTAGTGGATGCAAGCCGGCGCGACCTGTGGTAGTGAACTGCGAAGGAAGGTGCAGCCTGCACATCCTAAAGGACAGCAGCAGGGTGTCAAATCCCAAGATTTGACTCGCCCGAATCGTAGGAGTCCCGGTCCAGGCTCTTGGAGCGCAGCAGCTCGTCGCCGGCGTGAAAAAACACTAAACCCTGACTGAGCGCGACCATCCACTGCGCCAGCACGGCCATGCGCGCCCGCTCCTCAACAGTGACCTGCAGCATCCAAGTCAGTTGGTAGCTGGAGTGGGGCGCGGGTTCTGGCACGAAAGCTGCTGCACCGCTCCTGCGCCAGCTGCCTGGCGCGTGCATTCAGCGTGCTGACGTCGTGCGCATCAGGCAAACCGCCATTGATGGACGCTCGAAACGCCTGTCTCGACACACCATGCAAGAGTCGAATCACGACCCGTCTGACAACTCGCCTTGTCCTCAGGCTTCATGATGAGCTGGTCGAACAGGATCTCGCCGTCGTGGCAGGAGGTGTAGTTGACAGTCTCCACTGGTTCTGCAGCATACCCCGCCGGCTGCGTCCCTGCATATTTGACCTCCTTGCCTGCAAGGCGGAGGTGGCAAACTCGCAAACGGTGTATTTCTGGACAAGCAAAACGTGACAAAAACACACGAAGGTCTCCACCAGTGCGGCGTGCCCCACCAGCTACGTGTCAGTGGAGCTGGACTCCTCGGCAACGCGCGATTGAACCCAATTGAAGCCTGGATAATCTGAAGCCTTCACCGCACCCAGCACCCGCCGGCCGGTGTGGTCCTCGATGGGGAAGCTCCTCAGATTCCCCGCCAGCGACACCAGCGCCATGTCCGTCAGGTTGCCCAGCAGCTCTCGTTGGTCGAACGGCGGCAGCGCCGCCAGCATGTGGCTGTTCGACTGTAGCGCCAGCCCGTTCACGAAGCCCTGCTCCCTGCGCAAAGCAGTCTTAGACAGATCGAAACCTGTATCAGACGAGATATGCGAGCAGCTGCGCCGCCGGCATGGATGCGTTGGACTGCAGTGCCAGCCCGCGCACACGGCCCTGCTCCGTCAAACAAAGTGTGATAGGGTGAGTCAGATACTGCATCACGCAAATAGCTGCCGGTATGTGGCGGTTGAACTGCAGCGCCAGCCTGTGCATCAAAGCCCTGCTCCCTGCAGGGCAACTGCAGATCTTCGGCAGCAGATGCGTGTTCTTTGGTTGAGCAACTGCCCCTTGGTCCGGGCGTCTCGCCGCCTTGCATGCATGCGTTGGAGTGAACGCCAGCCGGTCGTTACAGAAATGTTGAGCTGAGTTGCAGACTGAAGAGAAGTTCAGGTTTGCTCAAGCTGAGGATATGGAGGCCTGGAGGCGGCTGCCGCCGACGATGGCGTCGCGCAGGCGGACCTTCATAGTGTGGAAACCTGAACTGTACTGTAAATTTCATGGAAGCCAACCTGGAGGGCGCAAAGGGGCTGCCGCCGAGGATGGCATCGCGCAGGCGGTCGTTGAAGGTGCCAATGCCGGTGCCTGCCAGGTTGAGTTGGCTGGCGTTGCGCCCTCGCTGGTTGCCCGTCACCTACGGATGCACAAACAAATAGCTAGTCGGCATGCCTGGCAGAATTTGTTGCGTCTCAAGATATCTTTCAAGGTTTGGGCTCCTGCAGCTGCCAGATTGAGCTGGCTGGCGTTGCGACGCTCTCTGGTTGCCTGTTGCCTGCGGAGCGGCATGCCATTGTGAGAGAGCTGAGCTTGCTGCTCAAGACAAACGACAAATGGCTGCACAGATATGGCAGATACGAGCACGTGAAACATGTGGTGTAGTGCCTCTGTAAGAGCCCGTCGAACGATCCACAGCCCCCGTCAAGGCAAGGCTCTGCTGCTCAACGACTGATAAAACGCAGCCAATTTGCGACACACACGCAACAGGGCAGAAGCACCACCCCAGTGTGCTTCCCCAACCCACACCTTACAGCACTCTTGAGCTAAGTGCAGGGTGGAGATAGCGGGAAGCTGGAAAAGTTAGACGGAAAAGGACGCACCTCCCGATGCCCCACCCCGGCCCCCGCAGTGGAATAACAGCACCAAGCTGCATGGTGCAGATACTGGAGTTCCCAGAATTGTGTGAATTTTTAAATTTTCAAGGGCACCTCCTCAACGTCCCAGCCCTTCGCTGTGGAGCACCATCTTGGCGCCGTCAACGCCATGCCGCTCGAGGTCCGTTCAACAAGCTCCGACACGAAAAGTTCAGAGAGCGCACCTCCCCAAAGTCCCAGCCCTCGCCGTAGAGCACGAGCTTGGACCCGTCAACGCCATGCTGCTCGAGCGTCAGCGCCCGCAGCGCATCTCGCGCCTTTTCCATAGTGCTGACCATAAGGCAGCTCATGATGTCGAAGCGGAAGCCGTCCACCTGCATGCATGCAAAATAGAAGTCACATGTCACCTTTTTCCGCCATGTGAGAGATCTTACGCTGCACCTTCTTCACGGTGCTGGCCGTGAGGCAGTCCATGATGTCGAATCGGCAACCGTCCGCCGGTGGCAGGTCAAGTCTGCATTCAAATTTTCGAAGGTATGTGGTATGCACTGCACTGCCCCTCAAATCCAGAACCTCGTCAGTTTCGTGCACCTAATAAAGCCATGGAGCTAAGAGCAGCACGCCCAGTACTCCAAGTATCAACAGGACAACCCTCGCCTTGTACTGCACGGCCCAGTGCAGAAGGTCGTCGATGACCAGCCGCTCCATCATCGCGTGCTCCGGCGCGTTGTTGGCGCCAAAGGCGCTGCCACAGATGTTGCCGTCTGCCTCGAGGCGGTGGTAGTACGCCGGCACGATTTTGTCAAGCACCGAGTACTTGCTATGCGGACCTGCAGCAGCAAGTAAAACATCGCATCGATATCACGCCTTGCTCACATCGTCATTTGCAGATGCCGCCGTCTGCCTCGAAGCAGTGATGGTACGCCGGCACGAATTTGCCAAGTATCGAGTACTTGCTGTGCGGCCCTGCAGTGATGAATCACATCAGATTGCGGGATGACTTGCGGCGTGCAGACGGGTTGCAGTCTGCCTCGGAGAACGTGTCATCCTGCTGGCAGCGCTACGTGTCGGCTGCGCGGCCCGGTGGCCATGACAGGATGCAGCGATGCGGTCACACTGCGGCGCCATGACTGAGTCACTTCGCCTCCTCCCCCAGCCCGGCTTGGTGCAGCGCCGCTGTTCGCATTGCCATGCCTGAATCGAAAGTGTGGTTGTACACGACGTCCAGCACCACACGCAGGCCGCGGCGGTGGATGCCCACCACCATCTCGCGGAACTCGAGGGTCCGCCCCGCGCCATCCGCCTCAATCGAGTAGCTGCCTGCGCAGCAGAAACAAGCAGAATCAGAGACTCGACTGGCGAAGTGCGCCCAAGTGATTGCACCTCGTAGAACTGGCGTCTGGTTGCCGCAAGTCGGCGCAGCCGACAGCCTGCAGACGGCACCAATTTTACCTGAACCGCAGCCCGCCAGTGCAGCCGATGCATGAACAGCATGGGTCCCCGGTTCACAGCAGGACCGTGGCGGACCGCAGGAGCACACTTCACGACCGACAAGGAAGCTGGGCTGCGAGGCGCACCCTCAGGCGCGCTGTAGTGTACCGGGTCGTAGCCCCAGTTGAAGGCGTCGCTCTGCGACAGCGCCAGCACCGCTGCCTGCTGCGCCTCGGAGTCTGGCGGAAGCCCCGACAGGTCCTCCTGCACATGCAGGATTGAGGTGTCGATGCCGTTTGTGAGACGTTCTGTGACCATGCCAGCACCGCAGCCTGCTGCCGCTCGGTGTCTGGCGGCAGCTCCGGCAGATCTTCCTGTGCAGATGAGGCGCCCAGCGGTGCTGGACAGCCGCTCTGCAGCGGCATGACGCAATGCCCTCCAGCAGCAGCTGACTGCAGCTCATGCAATAAGATTGCCACAATGCTGCCACAATGTTCCATTCGGGCAGGCGTGAAGGGTGCCCTGGTGCTGCACATGCCTTGCGCAGCCAGGCGCTTTCCAGGGTTTCTCCAGGATCAAGTCCTACCATTCCTTTCAGTTGAGTGATCTGGGTCCATCAGATGTCAGCTGCAGCGTGTGCTGGTGCTTTGGCGGCTCTGGTGCGATTGTGGTAACGATGGTAAGGCGTAGGTAGAAAGAATCGGAAGTAACACTGCTTTCTGCTCGCCTGCAGTGTTGTCTGGTCCTCGGCCCGTTCTGGCACTGTCGCAAAGTCGTATGCCGGAAGGAGGTGCACGTGCGTGAGGCCCGCGGCCCGCAGGTCCGCCAGGTGGCGGCCGCCGCGGGTGTCGGCCAGAGCAAAGGCGCCGTACTTGCCGCGCAGGTGGTCCGGCACGCTGTCGTCCGATGCGCTGTATAAGATAGACAGCAAAGTGATGTTGTGAAACCTGCTTCATGGGCCTCCAACTGCAATCTAATGGTTTTCGTAACTTTTGTGATCTATTTTTGTTGTTCATTGACACGCCGAACTATTGCACAGTCCAGCACGCTGTTGTTTTAGGTTATTTTAGGGTTTAGGGTTTAGGGTTCAGGTTTTAGGGTTCAGGGTTTAGGGTTTGCTGCGGGCATGTCAAGGTGGCATTTCAGTCAGTTTGCGGGGCCTTGAGGAACCACAAACCATGTGACACCACTATCTAGAACAGAACAATGCACCGACAGCAACTCTGGACCTAGAAAGCAGAGAGCGTCTATGTCAACATCTCGTGCAGTAGTGCCAGCGGTGCCCTGCCAAGAGCTAGATTTTACTATGGCGAAATCGTTAGTACCTAGAATCGCGGATGTGCAGCTCGTGAATGCTAGTGTCAGTGAGGGGCGTCTGGCGGTGGCCCTCCGACCGCCTCACACGACACAATCGTTCCCAGGAAGAATGTGAGACCCGTCTCCTGAATTCGCTGATGTGTAGCTCATCGATGCTGGTGTGAGTGAAAGCCGCCAGCCGCGGCGCTGCTCGGCACGTTCAGGATGGCAGCCGTCAACGCACATCACCTGAAGTCGCGGATGTGCAGCTCGTAGATGCTGCTGTCGGTCAGGGCCGCCAGCCGCGGCGCCGCATGGCTGTCCCAGCCGTCTGGCCGCAGCTCAGCGGCGTCCAGCGCCGCAAACTGCGTGCGGGCGCCATCCGCGGCGAGGGCGACGGAATACGGATCTGTCGTCTCGCTGACCTGTTCAGAGCAGACAGCAATTTACATGGAACATTATTGTTTATAGGGAGTGAGGTCACAATTGAGCAGCGCTCGTTGTGTTGACAATACCCTTGACCATGGGAGCCGATGCACATGTGCAAGAGTTGCAGACAAGCCACAGAGGCAAAGCCCACAGCGTCGACGAGCAGGCAAACTTGTGCAGCATGCGCGGCAGTGCGCTGCAGCCCGCACCTCGATTTGCTGCGTCCAGGGGCAGTACACGGTGACGCGGTAGGTGTAGTAGCGCCCCAGCCAGGCCGCCGGTCCCTCCGCCTCCCAGACGCCGCGCTCGCCGCGCGTCATCGGCACTGCCTGCGGGCTGCCGCCGCGCGGCGCCTCGTGCATCAGCAGCTCCACCTGCACATACGCAAGTCGGGAGATATACGTCTTCAGTACGAGCACCTCGTTTTGCATTATCGTATCACATGATTAAAGGTGCGGATCTGGGCAGAGACTTCCCGCCATGCTGCCCGGCCGACGCGCTTGCCAGCGCATCAACCCCGCCATGTCGAGTATCTTCCGTGGCTTCTGTGCCTCTCAGCCGGTGCATATCAGATGCAGCACACAGCACGGGGGCCCTGCTGCACTTGCCACCTGCTGCGCTGTTGGCGCCCACAGCGTCACATTCACGCTGGTGTCGCCCACGCGTGCGCCCAGCGGGCCGTCGTAGGTAAACAGCTCGTCCAGCACGCCCGGTAGCTGCAGGCCTGCGGCAGTAACATCGGCGCGCTCGGCCAACATTCGATGACTTGGGAGTTGAGGTCCCACAAACCCCAATATCGATTGCCGGTGTGTCGTCAAGCTTCTAGATGGCGTGCGTCGCCAGCGCTGTTCACCCGACTAGGTGCGTCTGCGCTGACATGACGTGGACATTGCGCGGTCCCCAGCATCCAGGACTGGCCAGCCTCCTGCATATGTGAGCACGTCTCTCACCTGTGGTCGCCAGCAGCTCGCCGTCGCTGGACGCCGACACCGCCAGCTGCTGACGCAGCAGGTCCGGCGCCGCTTCCGTCGCGCCTTCCGGCAGCCGCAGCAGCGGGAGATCTGCCAGGTGCGGGAACTTCCGTTTAGCCGTCTGCGGCAGGCCGCCATGCTCCCGCGTCAGCTCCACTGCGCCGTCCGCACCGCCAACGGCGCCGCTGTCGCTGTCGACGCTGAGTCGTGCTGCTTTGCTGTGCAGCAGCCGGAACGTGGCGTCCTCCGGAGCTGTCCCAGCGGCCTCCCAGGCTATGAGGTCCTTCGTCACCCTGTGATGCAGGCAGCACCGCCTGGAGATGCTGTTGTACTTGCCAGTGCTCAGCCTCTTGTCCACGTCCGGGTGGCTGACCGCTCTTTCGCCAGGACAAGTAGACAAAACAGCCTGCAGATGCAAGCCTGCAGACGCAAAAGGTTAGACGGGAGAGGCATGGCGTGCAGGTACGCTCGTCTCACCAGTGGGCCCGCATGTGGGTGAGATCACTAGGCGGCGGCGGAGCCTTCCCCTCTTCGTCCGGCTGCCCGCTGCTCTGAGCCGCCAGCGCCTCCCCGGCGGTCGGGCCAGTGGCCAGCACTGCCATCGAGGCCGAGGCCTCCAGCACCTGGCGCCGGCTGGCGTGAGGATCGTGACCGAGCCCGTGCTGCATCCGTCGATGCAATCGGCATTTCAAGCCGGATCGATGAAGTCGCAGATTCGGTGGGATCACTGTTTGCCGATGCAATACGGCGGGCGCAGGATGGCTCTGCTGCGCTGGCGCAAACATTATTGTTGAGCTGTGATCAGTTTAGATGTCTACATTTTGACCCGCGCTGCAGCGACGGACGGCAAATGAATGGGCTGCACCTTGGGCAGCTGATGGGCAGCTGGACATCCGCGACTCAACAAGCTGCCCAACGTTGTGTTCACACCCAGAACATATAACAGCATTGTCATGGAATCACCGCCTGCACATTGTTTGTGATCTACATCCGAGCTGCGACAGCAATGAGCAACAGAACCACAGACCTGCCACAGGCGGTCTGCCGCGGCGGTCGTCGCTGCCCTGCCCGCCATTTCTATCAGATCAAATTCAAACACCAGAAAACGCGAACCGAACCGACAGCAAGCCCCCACCTTTGCGGAGGCGCATGCCGCCCTACCCGCCAGTTTCGTGCTACTCAATATAAAAGAAAACAGATTGGAGACAGGATGTAACCACCACCCAACACCTTCGTAGTGGCAGGTTCGAGGCCGGTCTCCTCGATGCTGCGCATGTGGTCGCTGCCCCGGCTTCCTTGCTTCAGTGTTGACAACATATATGATTCCGGAATGTTTTATTTAGCTTTGTGGGAGCAGGCCCCCTGCCGGCCTCTGGACTCTGCGCTGGTCGCCACCGCTGTGCCTGCTAGTCTTGTGATACACCTCGAAACGGAAATGAATATTCGAGAACAGAACACTACCTTCACGGGCGCAGGTCTCCAGCCGGCCTCCCCGATGCTGTGCGTTCACCGCCGCCCTGCGCGCCATTGCCGAGCAATTTGCCCGACAGCCCCGCCTTCGCCAGTGTCGCCGCCCGATCGCCGGCCACGGGACGCGCGGGAAAATGGTCTCGAACTAGCAACTGCGCCACGAGGAGCAGAAGGCGGCCTGTGTGAAGCCACGACGGAGGATGATGGTCTGGACCTCAGATCGGGTCGCCCATGCATCCTGGGCGCAGCATGACACATGCAGCCACAGATGCCCAGCTCACGCTCTTTGGCATCTGTGTGAATCCATGCCCGCGTGCTGCGCGGACGCTGAGCACGCAGCGCAGGTGCTGCGGGCCCAGCGCCGCAGGCGGGCTCGCAGGTGCGCATCGAGCGGCGTGCGCTATCTACACTGCCCGCTGCATGCATGCGGAACTGCAGAGATGCCGAGCTGAGCAATTGTAGGATCAGTTTACGTCTGTACTTGGATCGGGCGAGGCTGTGCCTGCACGCCGACCTTGCTGGCCTGCCAATCTGTGCAGCTAGCACAGCCGCGAGAGGGCTGTGCAATGCATCTAGGAGAGCTGCAATCGAGCCTGTGCGGCACAGTGCATGCATAGTGAGGTGCCTGACTTGTGGATTGTGGTGCAGAAGCAGTCAGCTGATTGCTTGCCCAGCACGCGCAGCATGGTTCATGACCGATGCAGCTGAAACTTTCGCTCTCACTCCGTGATTCCGTGCCGTCAGAATCTGCGCTTGCCGCTCAACACAAGCTCTCAGGGACGCCAGCACCCGCCAGCCCGGCAGCTAGTGCCGCAGCTCGCGAGATTGCCAGTCGCACCCTGGGCAAACCACCGCCTGACGTGTGAACAATAGATCCAGGCGCAGCACTGCATTGTGACTCACATCGCTTGCCTGTTCCCAAGTCTCTTGGGCCCGTAGACATGGCCGGACTGCCCGGCAAGCACATACACGGCACTGCTGCAGGTGTCGCACAACGCTGGACTTGATACACTGACCAACAGGATCAGGAGCAACAACTGTTTGCAAGCAGCACGAATATCACTGTTGTGCCATGCCACAGTGTGCACAGACGCAGGTGCGGCATTATTGGCAGCGCGTCGTTGCGGTGACAAACTTCCTTGCATCACAGGCAGTGCAGCTCAGCTCGCCCTCGGGCAGCCGTGCGCCGCTGACAGCGGATTGCCGGCAGCCTGGCCGCCAGCGGCCGCAACCGCAGCTGAGGAACACCGCTGTCAGCCGGCCGCCGCGGACGACCTGTGCGAGCGGCTGGCGACGCTGACAGCGGCGCGATCGCAGTGCGGGCCAGACCAGCTGCAGTGGTGGCAGACCCCTGACATGCACACGCCTGCTGCGCTGCGTGAGCGCGGCCAGGTCCTCAGAGAGACACTGGACAGCGTGAAGCGGCGACGCGGCGAGATATCAGCCGCCAAGCAGCGGGTGCTGCAGTCTGCTGCGGAGGCGGCAGGCGGCAGCCTCAGCCTGGACCAGAAAGGAGACTGCCTCTTATCGCCGGAGGTGCGTCAGAAATGAAGGACGGATCTGGGTTACCCTGGTGCAACGCCTGCACGGCTGCCTCGGCGCATGTCCCATGCACGGCCCTGCCGGCCAATAATAGATCCATCCCTGCGCGCGTGCAAGAACAACCCTCCCCAGCTCTAATCCTGCCATGCAATGCAGTTCCAGCGGCTGCTGGCGGAGGACAAGCCGCTGGGCGATTTGCACCACAAGGTGTCGCGTGCCTTCCGAGACTTCGTGCAGGTGCGCAGCAGTTGTGCCTCCACCCACCTGCGCCACGCCCTGCCACCGTGAGCTGCACCGCATATTCTGCCTGCTTGTGGCCCCACCGCGCAACTTCGCTTTCGTGTGTCTCTATGCCTGACACGCTTGCTGTAATCGCACTCGTATGCAGTGGCACGGCAGCCTGGAGCCCCGCAACATTATGCGGGCTGACTGCCGGTGTGCGCCTGCGTGCAGGCGCAGCGGAAAGAGGCGGTATCACACCCGTGGCGGGCGGCCGGGCGGGCAGCACAGAAGCTGGCGAACGGCGTTCACAAGACCAAGGCAACGCCGCGGGCCAAGGGCGGACACCAGCGCCGCACGTAGGCGCCCGGGGGGCGCCTGCCGCGCGCATGAGCTCTGTGTGGCAAAGCCCCATTGCGGACGGCGGGCAGTGCAAACGAAGCACGCAAGCAAGTTGAGGCCTCCCCAGCGCCACAGCAGGCCGCCGCTGCTGGTGGCAGGCTCTGAACACAAAGCTCATCTTGTAGGGTTTGGGTGTGCTGGATGGCATCACGACCCATGTCGCTGCGCCGGCGCTGCTGCAGCGTCTGCAAGCTGGTTGAACTGGTTTCCGGTCTGCCGCAGGAGGGGTGCCGAGTAGGCATCAGCTGAACTGCGTTGGGCCGCTGTCTGGCCTCTTCACGTATTCAACCAGCATCACCGAACCCTTGCAGTGGAGCCTGTATTTGCAGTGGTCAGTCCCCGGTGCCGGCATTTCAGAGCCTGTCTGCAATATTGGCAACATAAGGCAACATTAATGTTGCCTTACTGCACAGAGAAGCGACGTGCCGCCTCTCATGGATGTGACTCTCAAGCAATTCCACGTGATTGCCCTTCTGCAGACGCCCTTCGGCACATTCATTACTGATTCATTCTGCGCCACAAAACTTTCGACGCCGCTCAATTTCCGCCTGCTCAATTTCCGCCTGCTCAATTTGGCCTGCTCAATTTCCGCCACGTAAACAATCGGTGGCATATCTGTCAGCTCTAACGCGGTGGCAAAAAGTGCACGCCTTTTAGCATTCGCGTGCAAAACGTGTTTACTGCCTCGTGGTCCAGCAGGATGTTTCGCACTATTGCTTTGCACTCGCAGTCGTAAGATTATGGCCTCTCAGCAGTCTCAGGAGCAGGCTGCCTCCCCTTCGCCCTCGTTCCAGCCTCAGCTGGCACAGCGCAGCCCGGTGCTCTCGGCGCCGCAGCACGCAGCAGCAGGCAGCGCAGCAGGCGAGGAGGTTGACAGTGCTTCGCGCGAGATTGTGGACCTGAGCCCCGCCGAGCTCGCGATGGCAGGCGGGCAGGTGCCCCTTTCACCTCCTATGTGTCATGACAACGCCATCTCCAGCGGCGGACAGGAAATCTGATGCAACAGCAACAGCAATCAGAGAGTACATTACTGGCAAAACACAAGTGTGCTCATCATCCTCGAGCCATAGCCCAAAAAACGACGTCTCTGCACTTGTTGTGCAGACGCTGCTGCTGCGCTCCTACTTGGAGCAGGTGCAGCATTTGGCCAAAGGGCCGCAATTTGCCATTCTGTTCCTGGATGAGGACGGCGAGGATGTGCATCGGGGCCTGGCCAGGGCTGTTGAGGAGGCCCAAACCATGCTGAATCTGTTTCACGCGGAGCTGGAGCGCCGCGGTGCCAATCTCGCTCAGGTAGGTCCTAATGTGTGTGCGAGCTTGATGGGCCATGGCCATGATCTAAGGCGACAACTCTGTAGCAACAGTTTTGGCTGTGGTGCTGTGTGATTGCAGAACTTCGTGCACGCGCTTGTGATATACGATCAGAGGGGCGATGCTCATTTGAATGCAAGCAAGTCGTACAGGCGGTGTGCATATCGGATGTAGTACTGCTGCCAATCGTCAATGACGTTCCACACAAACATACTGCAGGCCATGGAGGAAGAAGCGTGGGCCGCGCACACGTCGCCCACGTCATCGGAGGCGCACTAAGCGCTCCAGTCCAAGTGGGTTGATCAGTGTGCACACCTGAATGCTCGGCAGAAACGCTGTCAACACGCCGCCGCATGTTTGCTGATGTCAAAAGCTGCATGTCGCTTGCGATTAGCAGCAAGTGACACCATAGCAGCGGCTGACGATAGGATGCTGCAGTCTGCACACAAAGTCTGGCGCACTGCTGAAGATGCCTGCCAGGTCTGTCAAGTCCGGCCTCCCTTGATTGCATATCCTTGGCGATTGCAGGCACGAGGACAAGTGCGGAGTCAAGTGCAGCATGCCAGCAGGGACATGGCGGGATTCTGATGAGTCGGACAGATAACGGATGCGGTCCTGACGAAGCAACTGTCTATATTCACCATGCACAGAGCATCACTGTCAAAACACGCATTCGGAACCATGACTGCTTGTGGTGCGCCCCAGCTGTATCAAAGGGATGTGAGGTTGTTGATCGGATGCAAGACAGCCGCAAAGCGACAAAGAACGTTTGCCAATTGCGCCACGAGTGTTGTAAAGCTAAAGCCTAGACAGTTATCGGTGTATGCAGTAAGGAAGAAGTGAGAAAAGGTAGCGTTTGTTTCCAAATAGTAGGTCGTGTTGAAAACGAGACTGAGAACTGCCTGTAACGGC